>Ga0209977_10000066_pt1 | contig 38038 bp, 40 predicted proteins | sample SumtaG_2_FD_183113 | JGI IMG/M metagenome (GOLD analysis project Ga0209977, IMG submission 183113) | Deep subsurface microbial communities from Indian Ocean to uncover new lineages of life (NeLLi) - Sumatra_00607 metaG (SPAdes) (version 2) | ecosystem: Environmental > Aquatic > Marine > Oceanic...
TGGCTTTTTAGCAAGCAGAAGCATTGCTACTGCAGCTTTAATGGCTCTCTTAGCAGCTTCATTTGTTTTTTCACCTAAAATATAATCAAAACATTCACCTCTCCCATGAGCTATTAAACCTGCCTCAGCTACAACTAGATTATTCATCCCTTCTATAATTCTATGACGATATTTTAAGCTCTCATACCGGGGATGAGTTTTAGGAACATCAGAATGATTATTTTTATTGGTATCCATAAAACAACAATTATTATTATGTAGGCCTTTATATAGGTTGAAAAGGAAGAAAAATTATTAATCTTTTGTTAATTTTATCTCATTGTTGATGATTATGGCTCCGGTAGAACATAAAAAAAGCGAGGATTTAAAAGTTTTCAAGATAAAAAAGCTTTTAGACAAGCTTAAATCTAAAAAAGGTTTTCATACAGAGCTGATATCACTATATATACCTCATGATCGAAAACTTTCGGATGTTACCAATTATTTAAAGAACGAAGTAAGCGAAAGCCAAAACATTAAATCAAAATTAACTCGTAAAAATGTATTAGATGGAATCTCAACACTTATAGGGATGTTGAAGAATTATAAAGAAGTTCCAGAGAATGGATTAGTTATGTTTGCTGGAGCAATCCCTCAAAACAATACTCCTGGTACAGAAAAAATGGAAAGATACATCGTAGATCCCCCAGAAAAGGCAAAAACATTTAGATACCACTGTGCGAGCGAATTTTTACTATGGCCATTAGAGGACATGCTCAAATCAAAGGAAACTTATGGATTGCTTGTTATCGGCCGAAAGGAATCGGCAGTTGGGTATATCACGGGAAATCATGTAGAAATTGTGAGAGATTTTACCTCAGGGATTCATGGAAAGCATAAAGCTGGTGGTCAATCGCAGAAAAGATATGAAAGATTAATTGAAGAGGGTGAAAAGAGGTTTTACAGAAGAATATCTGAAGAAGTTAACGAATTATTTTTGAAAATAGAGGATTTACAAGGAATTTTTATTGGAGGGCCTGGTCCTTCTAAAGAAAAGTTTGTAAACGATGAAAGTTTAGATTATCGATTACGAGATAAAATTTTAGACGTTGTAGACCTTGGTTATGGGGGAACTGAGGGAATTCGCGCTTTGATTGAAAAGATTAAAAAAAAAATATCAAATGTAAAATTCATTCGGGAAAAAGAAGTTGTCCAAGGATTTTTAAAGGAGATATCAACTGAATCGGGTTTAGCTGCTTACGGTCTTAAAGAAGTAGAAAAAGCTTTAACTATGGGTGCTGTGAAAAAATTAATTCTTTCTGAAAAATTAGATATTTATCAATTAAAAATTGAATGTTCGAATTGTGGCCATAAAGAATCTCGTATTGCAAGGGAGTTAGAATTAAACAAAGTAGAATTATCCATCCAAGAAGAAAGTTGTCCAAAATGTAGTTCAAGCACATACAACCTTGTAAACACAGTATCTATAATTGAAGAGCTGGGTTCCATAGCAGAAACTATGAACACTGATGTGATACTTATTTCTCCAGAAACAGAAGAGGGAGAAATGTTATACAGTACTTTCGGAGGAATTGTTGCAATTCTTCGTTTCAAACTTACTTATTAGTATAAAACACATAACTCTTAATTCAAAAAAAACGGGTTGATTAGTATGGAATTAAAAGAAATGTTATTAAATTTAAAAATAATCATGTTTGGTGGTAAAGGAGGCGTAGGTAAAACAACTTGTGCCTCAAGTTCAGCAATCTGGGCAGCAGAGCATGGTAGAAATACCTTGATTATTAGTACAGATCCAGCACATTCACTAGGAGATAGTTTAGGGATCAGTCTTCCTCCAGGTGAGCCGACACCTATACCCGGAATAAATAATTTGACTGCCTTAGAAATCGATCCAAAAAAAAACTTGGCAGAATATAAAGGTTTAACGAGTGTTAATCCCATGGAAGGGATGAACATGCCCGGTTTAATGGAAGGTATTCCAATGATGGAGGATTTGCAAGATTTGACTTCAATAAATCCACCAGGTATCGATGAAGCTTTCGCATTATTAAAAGTATTAGAAATTATAGAGACAGAACACGACTATGATTTAGTTATATTTGATACTGCCCCAACAGGACATACTCTTAGGTTTTTAAGCCTTCCAGAAACGCTATCGGGGTGGATAGGTAAACTACTGAAAATGAGATTAAAACTTGGAAGCATAATGGGTCTAATGAAAAGTTTATTTTCTAGTAATGAAAAAGAAAAAGATAACTCTTTAGAAGTTTTAGAAAGATTAAAAAACTCTATCATTAATGCACGAGAGGATCTCACGAACCCTTTGAAAAATTCTTTTGTTGTTGTGATGATACCGGAAGAGATGGCTATTTCAGAAACAGTTCGCCTTTTAAACGAATTGTATAAATATAAGATTCCTGTTTCAAACATTATAATCAACCAATTATATCAAGCTGAAGAGGAATTATGTGATTTTTGCAAAGCTCGACGAAACATGCAACACCGTAATTTATTAAATATTTATAAAATTTTTAAAGAAAAGTTGGGAAAGCATTTGATTGAAGTTCCTCTTTTTCGAGAAGAAATTAGAGAATATGACAGATTAAAGGAATTTAGCGAATATCTTATCTAATAAATTTATCTATTAAAATCTTTTAAATATTTACAATACAAACATAGATTTGTATTTCCACATGGATATCCACACTCTTCACAAGAATTATAGGTTTTTGCTTTATAATGGTAATAAAATATTTCAGATGTTTCTAAAAAACCATTGAGTAAATTGAATTCTATTTCTGGGCTAAATTTTTTACATTCTAAAATAAAATCTAAAACTCTTTTCCTTAGAATTGGATCTTTCTCTCTGTAGGGGCAATGCGAGGGATAATAGTCAAATTTTTTCAAGTTTGAATAAAGAAAGATTTCTTCTTCAGGAATTCTCATCAAAGGAGTAATTTTTCTTACGAAAAACTTGCTAATTTCTTTACTCTCCCTTTTAAAGAGATATTGATTAGAGATTGTTCGAAATCTCTTAAATAAAATGTTCATAAGGTATGTTTCTGCGATATCTGTTAGGTTATGCCCCATCGCAAGAACATCAGCACCTATTTCTTTTGCTATTTCATTTAACAATCTTCTCCTAAATGTTGCACAATAATTGCAGGCGTATTTATAATCTATAGATTTACTTTTTAATTCTATAATCTCATCTAAAGTCTTTCCTGTTTTTTCTTTAAATGAAACAATCTTATGCTCAATTCCATATTTTTTACAAAATTTATTGGCATTCTTTATACTTTTGCTCCTATAATCTTTGATACCCTCGTCAACGGTTATAGCGATAATAGGTTGAGAGTGAAAAATTTTTTCTTGAATTTTTTTAAGATTATACAATAATGCTATAGAATCCTTACCGCCAGAAACTCCCACAACAATTTTATCTCGAGGTCTTAGCATTTTGTATTTGGATATTGTCTTATAAATGTTTTTCTCTATTCTTTTTGTGAAGCATTCAGTACAAATTAGCTCACCGGAATATTTTCTATGGATTACTAATGCATTTTTATTACAATAATCACATGTACTTATTTTCATAAGCACATTATAACTATTTTCATGATTGCTTATGAAGATCACATCAACTAATTTATTAAATCCAAAAAAGGTCAAATCCAAATCTTATAAAAGATAATAGGAAATTACCACCTATAAGAATTAATGCGATAATTCTGATTGTATTCAATACAATATTTTTAATTCTTTTTTTGTCGTCATACAAATACTCGTAAGAGATTTCGAAAACAGTATTTTCTTTAAGTTTAGTATTTTCTGGCAAAGTTACTGATACAGTATCTTTATATCCATCGCCTATTTTATCCACTAGTTCATAGTTATCTTCTCCTAAGATTATTTCACCATTTTGATCCTCTCTAAGATTATCTTTTAAGTATAGTTTCACAGATTCTATTTTTTCTACACGATATTCGGTTAATTTACATTCTGTATCAATTCCTTTATATATTAGCCTATCTTTTTTCTTCTTTTTAGATTTGTAATTTTCACCAAAAATCCAATTTACCAATTCTTTCACGAATCTATCTCCATCAAATATCGGTAAAGGCATCATGTTGAATAATGTTATACTAAATGCAATAATAAAAAGCCACATTATTTCTCTTAACAAGAAATCTGGCCAGTTAGCGGTAAAAAATTTTGCAAATTCATTTAGATGCATCCAATAGTAAGTACTTTGAACCCCCACGAAGACACCTACAACCTCGACATCTAATATGTAATCAATCCCCTGTTCTGAAGTTAGGTTTATGGCTTTTAAAGTAAAACTTGTTAGTAAAATTTCTAATGTGTCGCCGTTGGACTTATTTATTGCAGTTCCATTTACTTTTGTGATTAATATGTTTGTTTCCGTATCACTGGAATAATTATAGGTAATTCGTAATCGCATACCGTTATCCGTATACTCATAACGGATTCCTATATCATAACGAGGTCCTAAAGTAACATTTTTTTTAGTATAGGAGTCACTAAAAGGGTTATAAGTTTTAAAAGTTAAATTATCTCCAATTGAAAATTTAATTCTAGTACTATTACTTAATATAGAAGTAAGACTAATTCCTTGGTTTAAATCAAGGTTCAAAAAATTAGCATCTGGATCACCTGAATTTTTAATAGCAATGATAGCATCTCCAGCTTCAAGAGTCCCATTATTGAAGCCCCCCTCTTGCGGTGTTAATACACTATAAACCTGTGTGACTTGTACGTAAAAAGGAGAAATTAATGTTGGAAAACTAAGAATTAGTAAGAATGCTAAACCAGCAGTTAATGCATTTACATATGTTCCTGCTGCCGCTATTCTAAATCTTGTATTTCGATGGAATTTTGACGATCTTAATTCTCTTTCATCAACTTCTACAAATGCACCAAATCCCACCAGGTAAAACAAGCCGACACCAAGTACACCAGTAGATTTAATTTCCACTCCATCGATACTAGCTGAAATTCCGTGAGCAAATTCGTGGGTAGTCATAATAAATAATAATGGTAAAAATAAGTAAAATAAAATAGGTAGATCAATTGTAACTCCAGGGATGAGTGGAACAATAGCACTTTCAATACTTGGTTGAAATATTAAATTTAGAATATTTGTAAAAAAGAAATAGAAGCCAAAAATTGTAAAACCAAACGATACAAATATTCCAATATTCCAAAATATTCTCCACAATTTTGGTTTTCTTCTAGAAATGTTTATGATAAAGTTATTTAGCTTTTTAGTTTTAAATAACGCTAGTAATGGAAAGAATAAACTATATGCTTCTTTTTTATTTCTTAATAAAAAAACAAATACGATTACGATAATCCAAAAAGCTAAGGAAATGATAAACCAAGGATTGAGTAAGAAATCTACAATAATATTAAGTAAAGTCATATAAGTTTTTTGAGCTCTATTATATTAATATCAAAGTTAATTAAGAATAAAAATTAAGTTTATTCTTTTTGCTGAAATAAGGCAATTTTCTTTAAATGAGTAATTAAGGAATTAAACTATTTTTTTTTAAAAACCAATTATTAATCAAAAATTTTTGAGAAAGGTTCTTTCGAGGAAGATAATGATTATTAATAGTAGATTTCGGCACCCACACCTCCTTATTATCGAATTCAATTAAAATAGCCTTTTCTGTTTCTCCCAAGATTATTCCATCGACATTGCTCAAGTCTTTTAGGATATCTCCTCGAAGTGCTATATCAGAAAAAAGGTCGTTTTTATAACAATCAGATTCTTCATTAATTTCTTCAATTTTATTCCTATTACAAAGTTCCTCTTGTTTGAGTTTTATTACTTTATTTTCGTTGCTAGTTCTTTTTGGTATCGTCGAATAAACTATTTTTTCCTTAAGTAAATGAATCAATAATAACCTCAATATTTCCGTTTGAGCAAGATTAAGCATTTTAGAATAAATTCCAATATTAATCCATAATATATTTGCATCTTCATCTTCCCAACTAAAAGATAACGAAGTTTTCTTATCCTTGTAAATATGATGACTTTGCCAATTTAGAGTTTGACGATTTAATACTCGCAAGATCATAACTATCTCTTCTAACGAAATTTTTATTATTTTACCTTCATTGATTGAAGGTTTTTCCCAAATTCCATCAGGTTTTTTTTTAATGCAATGTATAAAAATAAAGGGGTCTGAGCTCGAGGGACTACTCACAATCATCCCGGTGTTCTGTCCAAAAAAGCTTTTTGAATGTGAATCCACCATTTTTTTAAAGAGTTGTGTTTATTTTAAATAATTGTAAGTTAATATATTTTAAACTAAAAAAATACCACTAATCTCCATAAAAATGATAAAAAATTAAAAGATAAAATAATTATATGATCTATAAAAGAGTTATTCTCATAAGAAAAAAACCTTAGCGGGGTGGGCTAGCCTGGTTTATGCCGCAGGGCTCATAACCCTGAGAACACTGGTTCAAAAGATTTTGATTGATTTACAACAATCTGAGATTCCAGTCCCCGCTATTTTATTTCATTTTTTATCTTAAAACGATAAAATCCTTAAAAATGTAAAATGAATTAAAATAAAGAGAAAATTAATTATATTTAACAATTAATAATCACGCCTATATTTCATAAAATTTGTTAATATAGTAATCGATTGTATAATATAAATTACACATGAGTTAAATTATGAGTGGAACTCAATCTTATGCGTTTTTTCCAGCAATTCGTTGTTGGGTTAAACATCTTTTAGAAGGGAAGTATAACGCTGAAAAAAAGTCATTACTCACGATCTTTGGAGCTCTTAGAAGAATTCGACTTGTTGCAACAATCACTAATAGAGAAGATTTCGTTAGTAATACATCAACAGGGGAATTAAACACCAATTTAAGATTCGAACTGGATGATGGAACGGGTTTAATTTCTGCTGTCAAGTGGGATGTTGATTTAGATAAATATAACGATTTTAATCAAGGAGATATTGTAGATATTATAGGATTAGTAGGTTTTTATGTCGATACCGTTCAAATTAGAGATATCAAGTTGATAAAAAAAGTAAAAGATCCAAATTATATCTTATTACGAGACGCTGAAATAATAAAAAAAATTAAATCTGGAGATATCCATGAGATTCCTATTGATTCTGAAACGGATGAAGAGTTCTCCTTTGATAATATGTCAGATGAAATTCGTATAGACAAAATATTTGGAGAAGAACAGCCATCAGAAGTTGATAAACTTAAAGAAAAGATTTTTTCGATAATATTTGAATATTCTCAAGACGGAAATGGTATAAGTCTTAAAGAATTACAATTAAAGTTGCAAATTCCCGAAAATAAACTGAGGACATATATTAACGATTTAGCGATGGAATCAAGAATTTATCCAACAGAGGAAGATATATATCAAAGTTACTAAAAACAATTCTAACTAGAAGCGATTTTTTTGAATTTTCTTTTCATAATAATATTTCAAAATCGAAAAATTATTTTTGTTAGAATGATTATTACATTTAGTAGAAAAAGTAAAAAAAGGTAAACTAAAATGGATATAAACAATTATCAGGAATTATTAGACAAGGGATATGAAAATATCCCCGACAACGTAAAGAAATTGTCTAGATTTGAAATACCAAAAGTTCAGATAAGAATAGAAGCTAAGAATACCTATATTACAAATTTTAATAAAATTATCAATACTTTAAATCGCGATCGAAAACATTTCATTGTTGAGTTTTTGAAAAAAGTAGGTACAATGGGAGAAATGAGGGGAAAACATCTATTTTTAAAAGGAGTTTATAAAGAGCAAGTTTTAAATCGGTTAATTGAATTATATTCTAAAACATATGTATTATGCAAAATTTGTAATAAACCTGATACAGAAATTCAAAGAGAAGGGAAAAAAAAATTTCTTAAATGCACCGCTTGCGGAGCACATGAAGAAATAAAAGAAAAATAAATATAGTTTAATGATTGCCAGATGAGAGTATATCTTAAAATCCATCGTCGAAATGGTATCGATACGGTTGCATGTTGCGATGAGTTGTTATTAAACCAAATTTTTATTGAGGGCAATTTGAAAATTGAAATTAGTGATCGCTTTTTTGGGGGCGATCTTCTTAGCATAGATAAGGCAGTAGAATTGTTAAAAAAGGCGTCGTACTTTAATATAGTGGGTGAAAATATAACCAATAAGGCAATTGCCCTTAAAATCCTTTCTAAAGAAGGAGTTAAAAAAATTAGTAATATTCCAATGGCAATAAAAATGATGTTTTAATGCCTCATAGATTTTGTGCAATATGTGGAACGGCTCTAGAAGAAAAAGCACCTTATTTTAGTATGTGCCTTAACTGTTTTTTAAAAGAAAATCCATTATTCGAATTACCAAAAAGTATCAGTTTTAAAATGTGCAGCGATTGCAGGAAATATTCAAAAAAAGAAGAATGGATTGAACCTGCTGAAAATGAGTTATTTCCTATTATAGAAGAGATAATATCTCGATTTTTATTAAAATCTTATTTAAAACAAGATTTAATCACCTTTTCATTCTCATTTGAAGAATTAATGTTTACTCAAAAAGATTTGTTATCTTCTTTTGATCTTACAATTACAGGAACCTTGAGGGAAGATCATAAAATAACTCATCAACAAACGATAAAAGTCAAAATAAATTACGAATTATGTAAAAATTGCTCTAATTTAAGAGGGGGGATGTATTTTTTATCAATTATTCAATTACGGGTAAAAAATGAGAATCAATTTGAGATTATTAATAAAGTTTTGGATGATATCCTTTATCTTGTAGAGAATATCTTTAAAAAAGACGATAAACAATATATTTCAAAAATGGAAGATCAAAAACTTGGTGTGGATTTGTATTTAAGTACGAATGAGTTAATGAAACACATAGTTTCACATTTAAAGTCAAAATATAATTTTATTTTAAAAAGAACAAAAAAGCTAGTAGGGAGAGATACTCAAAAGGGAAGAAATCTCTATAGATTAAAAACACTTATAAAATTTTTACCAATTAAAAAAAATGACTATATTTTTATAAACAAATCCAAATATTTTGTAGAGAATATTACCAAAAATAGGGTTTTATTAAGAGATGAAAACCATGTTAAACTCATAAAAAACTTTTCTTTTTTTGATGATAAAAAATCGTTTAAAAGGATTATGGATGGGGATTAAGTGGAGAAAAAAAACAATGGTTTTATTGATGAAGATGAGGAAGAACTTGAAAGAGAAGTTTCAAATGATGATTTTAATAAAAAATTAGATGATTTGGAAAAAAAGAAGATTGATTCAATAAGAATTAAAAAAATTGATCAAACTAAAAAAAGAGCCACTGTAGATTCTGTTTTTGATGAAAGAATGTATTTCCATGTAAATAAATTATTAAAAACTGGACGTTTAAACAGAATTGAAGGGATAATTTCCGCAGGTAAGGAAGCAAATGTTTACCTTGCTTACGGTGAAAATAATCGCGAAGTTGCGATAAAGATTTATAAGATTGATAGTAATACATCAAGATGGATGAGAAATTATATTATAGGAGATCCTAGATTTAAAAAAATACCACATAACATATCAAAAATTATATTTTTATGGGCAGGTAAAGAGTTTAAAAATCTTAAAAGGGCTTATAGAGCAGGTTTGAGCGTACCTGAGCCAATCTATATAAAAAATAATATTTTAATCATGGAATATATTGGTTTTGGATCAATTCCTGCACCAAAACTTAAAGATATAAAGTTTCCAAAGGAACCTATTAAACTATTAAATGAAATTCTTGGTTTTATTAAAATCTTATATCAAAATGCGAACTTAGTTCATGGTGATTTATCCGAATTTAATATTTTATATCATAATCAAAAACCAATTGTAATTGACATCTCACAAGCAGTCACTACACATCATCCAAAAGCAGAAGTTTATTTAGTGAGAGATATTAAGAATGTTTTTAATTATTTTGAAAAAATCGGAGTTGAAATTCCTAATCCAGAGGATTTTTATTACGAAGTTATAAATTTAGATAAATAAAAAAATAAACTTTCATTATTAAAGGTACTAAAGTTAAAATAGAATTATGAAAATAGGAAAAAATAGAATTGCGGTAATAATTGGAAAAAACGGTGAAACTAAACGAGAAATTGAAGAGTCACTGGGAGTTAAGATTAATTTGGACAGTGAATCTGGAGATTGCGAAGTGAGACCTGTTATAGGGCACCCAAAATATAATCCCCTTAATATCTTTATTGCTCAAAAAATGATTAATGCTATAAACAGAGGATTTAACCCAATTAAAGCTATGAAGCTTCTAGACGAAACATATGATATAGAAGTTTTTAATTTGTATAGCATATTAGGAAAATCTGAGAAGAAAATAAAAAGATTAAAGGGGAGGATTATTGGTAGGAATGGTGAAATGAGAAAAGCAATCGAAAGATTTGCCGAGAGCCATGTATCTGTCTATGGAAAAACAGTCTCAATCATTTCCGATTATGAGAATTTACAAATCGCAAGAAAAGCAGTAAGTATGATATTGAGTGGGATGCCTCATCACTCGGTACTAAAGTATTTAGAAAATAAATACAACGATAAAAAGAAGGAAGAATTTAAAAAATTATATAAGCCTCAATTCTAACTAGCGTTTTTAGCTTTCTTTATATTTGGACATTTGTTTCACATTGAGTTGAAATAGTTATGAACCTTACAACAACAATTTCTTGATATTTCCTAACATATCTTTTCCATAAATAATTTGCTTTAATTCACTTAAAAGATTAGAAATAGAGTAAATACTTTCATTAACATAAAGCTCCTTATAAGACTCACTTTTGATTTTATCAAAATTTATCTCAAAACTTTTAATCGAAAAACTTTCCTTAGAGTAAGGTTTGAAAATCACTATACATCGAGGATACATGCTCTCTTCTCTTAGATATACAGCCCATCCTTCAAAAAAATATTTTACCTTGATAGAAAATAAATTTTCCCACTCAAATAGACTTTTTAAAACTGTACTTACTTCTTTTTGGGTTTTAGAGCAATATTTTGGATCCATATAATTAATTAAAGAAATGAATTTAAAAAGGAGTAGTAAAAATTACATTAATCAAAAGCATACGATTTTAACTACTATTATTTTTCCCTTTCTTCTCTTCATTTTTAAAAGTATTGATATAATATTCTAATGATGATTTATCAGGTTGATATTTTAATATATCCATTATAAGATCGGATTTAGGATTCTTAATATATTCTTCAAGCTTTTTATGTCCGTAATTGTAATTATTCCTAAGAATCTCTTTATTTTTATCTGCTATTAAGTCCAATCGATCCTTAAGTTTGGGAATATGTGTTGCTGATTTTGCAAAACTTATACAGTCAAAAAAATCTTCTCTGATTTTTCCTTTATAACCAAAAAAATTTGCAAAACTCACTGGATCTAAAATTTTAACATTTTTTCTAAAAGGAATATTTTCAGGAATGGGGCGTGGTGAATTTGCATGTGTAGGCATTAACATCAACATCTTATTCCTCCCTTGATAACCTCGTAGACAATGATCTATAGTATAAGTTTCTGAATTCCCAAGGTAATAGTCTATATTAATGATTTTTATTCTATCATTTTCGTTCCGAAGTAATTGGTTTTCATAGAGTTGTTTGGTTTCAAAAGATAATTCCTTAAATTTTTCATTTATATGAATAGTGTTGTCACAATGCTTAAGACCATATTTTTCGTAGAAATCATTAAAACTACTTCTTTCAGTTTTAATATTAGTAAATGGTTCATAAAATGAGCTGCATCCAATTTCTCTTGTATGTTGCATAAATATTCGCTTATTTAACCAGTGAATATTATCTCCAACTTCATGAGAAATTGAAAGTTCATGAAGAGCCAATCCCGCTTTTCTAGTAATCTCACTATATCTAATATCATTATATTGCATTGCATTATAGATTTCTTTTTTAATTAAATTATAAGGAGGAGCAATACCTTCTTTAAAATCATGTTTTTCTTTAAATTCTTTGCTATTAATACATTCCTTTAAACTTTCTGCTAATTTTCCAACTTTTTCCTTATGCGTCAATGGTTCTCCATTTTCATTAAAATCATAAATGTATCTAACACTTCTATAATGTTTTATGGCTTTTAAGGCCTGATCTCTGCCCAATTCATCAAAAGCATTATTATTTTTAATACTTTTTTCTAAATTTTGAAGTGAATTCCGTATCACTTGATTGCCAATTCTTAAGGTATCACTAATTTGAATGTATCCGATATTTTGTCCCACTTCCCTATAAGATACATCCTCTACTCTTTTTCCTAACTTTTCTGCGAGAACATTTCTTAAACTCTCAAAAAGTTCTCTCTCTGGGGCATTTCTAATATTATTTCGATCGGTATATCCCCTTACCTCCTTGAACTTATTAATAGCCTTTAAGGCAGTTTCCTTGCCTTTTTCACTTAATTCTCTGCCCTCTCTAATTTTTTCTTCTATTATATTAATAGAATTTAACCTCAACTTGCTATTATTATTTAGAGATGGAGATATTTCCTTATATCCAATATTAAGCCCCAACTCCTTATTAGACACTTCTTCTGCTCTTTTTCCTAACTTTTCTGCAAGAACATTTCTTAAATTCTCAAAAAGTTCTCTCTCTGGGGCATTCCTATTAATATTTTGATCGGTATATCCTCTTACCTCCTTGAACTTATTAATAGCCTTTAAGGCAGTTTTGTTGTCCATTTCACTCAATTCTCTGTCATTTCTAATAGTTCTTTCAATTTTGTTAATAGAATGTTGCGTCAATCTATAGTGATTTCTTAAAGTACCAGTTATTCCTGTTTTTCCTATGTGTTGTTCTAGTTCTTTATATGACACATCCTCTACTCTTTTTCCTAACTTTTCTGCAAGAACATTTCTTAAATTCTCGAAAAGCTCTCTCTCTGGGGCACTCCTATCAATATTTTGATCGGTATATCCTCTTACCTCCTTGAACATATTAATAGCCTTTAAGGCAGTTTGTTTGCCCTTTTCACTTAAAAAAATATCATTTCTTATTGCAGTTTTAATATTTTTTATTGAATTCCGTTTCAATTTCCTACTATCATTTAAAGTGATGTTAATATTATTATATCCTATATGTTTTCCTAATTTAGTATTACTGATTTGTTTTCCCAACATGCTAGAATAAATTTGACGAAGGTTATCGAAGAGTTCTTTCTCTGGTTTAAATACATGTAGTTCAATTTTATTTCTGAGTTTACCTGGTTTAACCTGTGGACATTGGATTTTATGGTTTGGCTCTTTCTGTATATCTATCTTTCGGGGTTTAATTTTATTCCTGGGCTTACCTGGTTTAAACTGTCGAGGTTCTATTTTATTGATTGGCTCACGACCGGGGTCAAATGTTGGGCGTTCAATTTTATTTCTGGGTGGAGTTAGAGGGTTTGATTTTTGACGTTGGATTTTATGTCTTGGTTCTTTCTGTATATCTAGCTTTCGGGGTTCAATTTTGTTCTTCGGTTTGTCTCTCGGCTTTTGGCGCGATCCCTCGATTTTTTTATCCTTATAATCAGTTTTATTTTTTTTTGGCGTGTCGTCTGGTTTTGAAGCGATTTCATCCTTTTCGGCTTTCTCGGTATTAGGTTCCGAATTGGGTGCGTTGAGGTCCATTAGTAATCACACCAGGCTTTTTTTTTTTAACCTTTTAAAATTTATTAATAAATTTAAAAATTAAAATTATTTAAAGAAAAAATTCAGCGTGAATAAAATTCTATTACTTTTATCACGGAAAATCAAGAAAACTATACTTAGACTACATAATCCTATTAATATAATTAAATAAATGATGTAAAACTGTGCTGACTCTAAATATCCAATCATTATAATCTCTTTCGAAAGAAGCTATAAAAACACCTCAATTAAAATTAAAATGATAATTCTTAATTTACCTTCATCGTCAATAATAAAAAGAAAACTAAGTTTAGAAGACTTCAAGTCTTTTAGAACCTATTGCGTTCAATCCAGAGTATATCTTAATCTTAAGAATACAATAAAAAAACCCAAACTAATCAATAAAGACTAGATTGGATTTAAGTTCCATAAGAGATTTCTTTAATATTATAAATATCGCTTGATAATTTATTTCCAATTTTTTTATTAGATATGTTCTTGTTACTAAATGATTGAACGGGTGATATATCTTTTCCAAAAATCTGCGGTGATTTAATACCAGTTATAAGGAGCATAACTCTTAAATATCCCTCGTACTCATCGTTTACTCGGGCACCCCAGATTACCATCGCGTTGTTCACATCCATTTTTTCAGAAATTTTTTTTGCTACAGAATTTGCTTCTGCGAGTGTCATATCGTTTCCTCCACAAATATGAATTAAAGCACCCTTTGCGCCGTCAATAGATACATCTAGTAATGGTGAGTTGAGTGCGTCTTCAATAGCCTCTTCCACACGGTTACTTTTATTGCCGGATTCACCCACTCCCACAATTGCTACACCTCCCGTACTTAAAATGGTCCTAACATCAGCAAAGTCTAAATTAATTAGTGAAGGTAAAGAAATTGTTTCAGTTATTCCCTTTACCATCGTTGCTAAAACTTCATCGGCGACGCTAAACGCCTCTATGATCGGTAAATCTGGAGCAATGTCTAAAAGGCGATTATTATCGATTACTACTAGTGTATCCGCATATTTCTTTAATTCATTAAGTCCCATTTGAGCTTTTTCTATTCGTCCTATTTCAGTATCAAACGGTAATGTGACTACGCCTACAACTATTGCCCCTTCAAGTTTGGCTATTTCAGCTACTATAGGTGCGCTTCCGGTCCCAGTCCCCCCACCTTCTCCACAGGTAATAAAGACTAAATTAGCTTCTCTTAGTATCTTTGTTAAATCTTCACGTGATTCTTCTGCTGCTGCTCTACCAATGTCTGGATTACCACCTGCACCTAAGCCTCGTGTTAAATTTTTACCTATTAACAGTTTTATGTGGGACTCAACGCTTTCTAAATGTTGGAGATCTGTATTTACTGCTACGCATTTTGCTCCCTTTATTCCTATTTTCATTAACCGATTAATGGTATTGTTTCCAGCTCCTCCGCATCCAACAATTTTTATATTAGCGTAACCAAAATTTTCGCGAGTTGGTCTGATTACTTCTCTCTTTCGAGCATTTCTTATTAGAGATTCCATTAAAAAACAACAGATTGTTTTATATGTGTTATAGAAATAATATAAATGAAATTTTAGAATTAATATAATATCCTCATATTATTTGCAAATTACAAAAAAGAACAATTTTAAATTATTAAGTTAGGGAAAAATCATAATTTCTCAAAGGATCAAAAATTTCGGTAATAGTTCTATTCTTAACAAGAATTATTTTAGGGAGCGTATATGGAAACCGATTAGAAAAAGTCAGAGTATACGCTCCGACATTAGTAACCATTACAATATCATTTTCTTTTAAATATTTAGTAAAAAAATAGTTTTTCGCTAATACATCTTGATCAGTAGGCACAATTCCAGCAATTGAAGTTTTAAATTTATGTGGTTCGTTGATTTTTGATGCATTGTAAAATCTTAAAGAGCACTTTGCGAATTTGGGACAAATGTGATTTCCTATATCTAAAAAAATCCATCTATCTTCAGATACCTTAATAATTTTCGCAAGAAATATACCAGCATCTCCAATAAAATAGCGTCCTGGTTCAAAATATATGTTTTTAAAATTGAGCTCAGAGTTACTTAAGGTTGAGTTTATATTATTCGCTATTTCTCTTAATTGGGTTTCTGGCATTATAACTGCTTCCGGAAAACCGCCTCCTAAATTAATATTTTCTACATTAATCCCCGCATCTGATAAAATTTTAATATTTTCTATGAGAGATTCTACATTTTTTTTAAATTGTCCAAAATTATTCATTTGAGTAGAATAATGAGATAAAATCGTTGTTAATTTGATGTTTTCACATTCTTTTACTAAATTTGTTAATTTTGTTAATTTAGATTTGTCTAATACGATTCCTAATTTACTCCCATATTTTTGAGAATTAATTCTAATACATATATTTTGAATTTTATGATATTTTTTAGCAATCGAGTTAATTTGAATTAAATCGTTTAAGTTATAGACTATAATTTCTTTTATGTTCTCTTGTATGCATTTTTCGATGAGATCATGTGGTAAATAAGGTCCTCCTACAATAATTTTGTTTGGGAGAAATTGCAATTTTAACGCTAAATTTAATTCAGGTAATCCGATTAATTCAGCACCTATACCTTCCGATTGAATAATTTTACAAATTTCTGGGAGAAAATTGGCTTTAAATGAATAAAAACATTGAAAATTTTTAAAGACTGATTTAAATACTCTACAAAAGGAGTTAATATTATCTCTAACCCTATTTTCTAAAAAAATCATCAATGGAGTTGTTGAATTACTTAAAATGTCGTTGAGTAAAATCGTATCAATTAATACATTTCCCTCTTTTTTATTTAAATAGGGATTTCCAGATATTTTCTTCAATTTAATCAACTTTTTTTGAAATTAATTCTTGATAAGTTTCATGAGTTTTTCTAGCTACTATATCCCAAGAAAAATTTTGACGAACTCTAATTTTACCTTCTGATCCTAATTTTTTACTGAAGTTCTTCCTTTTTAGAAGCGTTATAACTTTATTAGCTATGTCTAAATAATTATCATATTCAACTAATAAACCATCAATGTTATTCCTAATGACTTCTGGAGTCGCCCCTATGTTTGCACCTATAACTGGTTTGCCAGAAGCCCAAGCTTCTAAATATGCAATGCCAAACGCATCGCTTCGGCTTGGCATTAAAAATACATCTGTTTCGTTAAAAGCTGCTATTTTTTTTTTATCGTAATAGCCTTTTAAATTATCTGGAGTTAAATTAATAACTCGTCGAGTTATCGTTTTTTTAATTTTTGAGAGCTCTATATTAAACGCAATAGTGGAAGGTCCAATAAAAACAAAATAAACTTTCTTACATTTCTTAATAATGTAGGGAATTGCTCGTAAAATAGAAATTGCTCCTTTCTCGTAATTTTTATAACCACAAAATAAGATCATTTTATATTTCTTTTCTTTTGGCTTGAAGTACTTTTGTTTAAATTTAAATTTGTTGTTACTTCGACCAGAAGAGAGATCAAACTTTTTGTAGTCTACTCCCATCGAAATAACTTTAATTTTATCTTTGAGTAGGTTAAACTTTTCTACCATTACTTTTTTTTCAAGATTCGTACACGCAATGATTTGATCAAATTTTTTTAAAGCTTCGAAAAGGTTTTTATTGAGATATCTAGGATTAGAGAAATGAAAAAAAGGCGTACAAACAGTAGTTTTATTGATAAGTTTTCCAAGTATTAAACTTGTTATAAGATTAAAATATGGAAAGAAGGTTGTATGAATTAAATCAAAGGAAAATTTAGTTGAGTGTGCTATTTTTTCAATTATATCTCCTAAATACGGACCATTTTTTAAAAAATCAATCAAACAATCATCAGAAAGTTTCAAAAGATTGTAGGATGGAAGATTTTTAATTATTTTTAATTTTTCTTCTAATAAAACATCATAATTTATAGGAAAACGCGTGATTTTTAAATTGTTTACAACATCATAATGTTTATCCCCTATATTTATTATTCTGCCATTAGATTGTCTTAGGGCTTTAAAATCAATTGCGGTGGAGGTATAGATATCAACTTGGTAATTGTATTTCGAATTTAATATCTCTGCCATCGTTTGGATATAAAACTCTGCCCCCGAGATTGCGGGGAAATATCTTGTCGGGAGATATAAAATCTTGTTCAAACTTAATATCCTTTTATTTATCAATTATAATTATTATATGATAACTAAATGTCTAAGGATTTATTATTTGATGTTTATTCAATTGCAAAAAAGAAAGGCGTAATCGATGATGAGTTAATAAATTTCATTGATACGATTTTTCCTAATAAGGCAGATAAGGTTTTAGATGTTATAAAAAAAGGCATAACAAAATATACTTATAAACCTTCGAATAGAGTTGTTTGGCTCGCTTTAGGAGAAAATCGCGAATATTTAATATATCCTAAGTTGTATTGTTCATGCCTAAATTTTTATAAGGAGGTTGTAATAAATCAATCCATAGGATATTGTAAACATCTTATAACTCAAGTAATATGTGAAGCATTAAATAAACATAAAAAAGTTGAGTTAAAAGATAAAGAATTTGAAGATTTAATTAATAATTTGGAATCAAAATTTTAATACTTCTGCATTTTCTATTGAATTTTCAACTAAATCGAAAATATTGATTTTGGATTCTGAATGCTGTATTTCATGAGGTTTCGCGTGAGTTTCAGGGTATTGTGGATTAAATTTACACCCCGCTGATGGGATAGAAGATACTTCATATGAACCAATTTTTTTATTCATATTTATTACTTCTTGTTTATCACATCCTATTAGCGGTCTTAATACTATAAAATCTTGAATTATATTATTATATGAATATAAATTATCTAAAGTTTGACTGGCTTGTTCTCCCAAAATATCTCCTGTAACAATTATATTTGTATTTTCTAAACTTCCTAAACGTTTTGCTGTTCGAAGCATTAGTCGCTTGCATAAAACACAAGTTAATTTTCTGTCGCAAAATTGTTTAAAAGCTTCCAAGTTGTTATCGTGGTTAATAATATAGATTTTTAATTCGTTATCTGTGTACCTTGATAATAATTTGACAAGATCTATAACTTTATTTTTCATAGAATGATTTGAATCGTCTGATGTTAAAAATGAGAGAAACACCGGAATAAAACCCCTTTTTATCATTAAATATGCTGCGATTGAGCTGTCTAAACCACCTGAAAGTAAAGATATAAATTTTCTCATCGTTCAATTCAGATTTTAATTTGTAGTTATTTCTTCTCTTTCCCATTCTTTTAAATATTTATTAAAATCCTCAAGCATAATTTGTCTGGATATTTCAATTTTGTTTTTATATTCGAGTTTTTTAATTTTTAACATAATCTTTTTATTCTTTTCTAAGTGTTCTAGAGCTTTAGGATATTCGTCTCTAAAAATCTCTTTAATATCATCAAAATCCGTATTTTTTAGGAAATCGTAATATCTAATTACATAATTACATAATGGATCTATACTTATTTCAAAATTAAAAGCATCAACTTGTTTTAAAGCCAAGGGGTAAGCCTTGCATGCTAATGGTTTAATTTCTTGTACTGTACAACCATTTTTTTTATCATAAAAAGGGCATCCTTGAGTTTCGTTGTCCAATCGTATTTTATATGTCACAACAAGTATTTTTTTGTTTAAAATGTCTGGAAATACTAAATCTTCGATAATTTTAAAGGCAATACCTTTTTTTTTAGCGATTTCTATTAATATATTTGCCTCTTTAGGATATATTGGTATTCTTTTTTTGGAACCAATAATTTCATGACAACACGTTCCGCATTTTAGACATGTGTATTTTAGCTCAGTCAATTCCAAAAATTTACCTTCTTCAGATGATATTGATATGAAATCCTCATTATATTTATAGATACCTTAAAAAATTAATTTATGTGATATTATGAATATATTACTTTAACAGTAAATCATGAGTCTATTAGGATAACACATTGATTTAAAGACATAAAAAAGATTCTAATTATATCGAATAAACAATACATAAGGTAAAAAAATTGACTGAGTCTGGGATAAGGATAATTAAACATAATGATATTAAAGAAGAAGAATTCAAGGACCCTATTTGTATTTTAGGAATGCCAGGTATCGCTGACGTTGGAAAATTCGCTATAGATTCTTTAATTGGACAATTAAATGCCCAAAGTTTTATGGATTTTATATTTGATGATTACCCCGCTGGAGCTATAGTTGATGATAGTCTATTATCAGCGCCTAAAGCAGAAATTCTTTTTTGGAAAGATCCAAGTTATCGAAGAGATATTATTTTAATTACTGCAGATGCGCAAAGTTTAACACCTAAAGGCATATATAGAATTTCAAATTTTCTTACAGAGATAATTCATCAATGTAAAATTAAGTTGATAGTTGCTTTGGGAGCGTATCCCGTAAATACTCGCAAGATTGATTCAAAAATTCCAAAAATATATGCAAGTTCAACTAACCGAGAACTGTTAGAGAACTTTTTATCAAAAAATAATTGTGAAAAAATCCAAAAAGGGGTTATTATTGGTGCTAATGGGTTAATCCCAACTTTGGCAAAAGCGAGATTTAATATAGACGGGATTGTTCTTTTGGCAGAAACGGATAATATTGCGATGCTTAATGAGGATATAACCGATTTAAAAGCTTCAATAACACTCTTAGAAATGATTAAGAAATCTTTTATGTTACCAATTAAAAAGAAATATTCCCTTGATAATTTAGAAGATATTACAAAAAGTCTTCAAAGTAAAAGAGAACAATTAGAAAAAGATCTCGGTACATTTCAATTTGTTGATATTGACGATAAGAGAAAGTCATTATACATTTAAAATTATTTATTTTTTTACATTATTAATGTTTTTAGGAATTCTACTAACAACTTTAATTATTTGCGAAAAATATTTTAACACTAATTCATTTTAAAAGATATGAAGTATGTTTGCGCTAGAAAAAGTTGTGGGAAAGAAGTCTCTAAAAAAGAATTAAACGCTCTTCCTGGAATAAAATGTTCCCACTGTGGATTTCGCATCCTATACAAAAAACGCCCTGATGTTATAAAAAGAATTAAAGGGATATAGAACTTTATTAATTTGAAAGTAAGATTTTTTTAAATGCGATCTATGGATTCAATTCATATCTCATATGATTTACAAGTTCTTTATATCTGTTCCGTATAGTAGCTTCAGTTACACCTGCGGCTAATGAGATCTCTTTTTGAGTCCGGCGTTCTCCCTCTTGTATCGCCGCTACATATAAAGCAGCACCCGCTAGACCAGTGGGAGCTTTTCCAGCAGTAATATGATATTTTTTTGCTAATTTTAATAATTCTGCTGCTCGATTCTGAGTTCTTCCTGAAAGTTTTAATTCAGCACAAAATCTAGGGATAAAATTTATTGGAGAGGAAACTTGAATATTTATTTTTAATTCGATTAGAATTAACCTATAACAACGAGCAATTTTTTTTTTATCGACTAGGGCAAATTCGATAAAGTCATCCAAAGTTTTTGGAATATTATTCAACCTGCATGATAAATAAATGGAAGCAATCAACATTGCCTCAATAGATCTTCCTCTTATTAGATTTTTATGAGCCATTTTTCTGTATATATGAGCAGCCGATTCTTTTAAGGCTTTGGACAGATTCAATTGAGAAGAAAAGCGATCTAATTCGTTCATAGCATAAGCTAAATTTCGATCTATTGATTTATTTGTCCTCGTTCTTACATGCCATTTTCTTAAGCGATATACTTCAGCTTTCATTTTTGGGCTGATACATTTACCGAACGCGTCTTTATTTTTCCACCCAATCATAGTGCTTAATCCTTTATCATGGAGTGTCAAAGTTGTTGGCGCTCCTACTCTAACTTTTTTATTGGCTTCTTCTGAAGAGAAAGCTCTCCATTCAGGACCAGAATCAATGATTTTTTGGCTCAAAACTAAACCACATACATTGCAAATTAACTCACCACGAGTGCTATCAGAAATCAGATTTGTATTCCCACATTCTGGGCATAAATTTAAATTATTTTGAAGCATTGAAAGATCCAATTACTTATACCCACATATATTTCAATTCCTTAATTTCTATAATTAAAGTCATACATTTAAATGTTTGCGTTTTTAGGATTTATCAGTTAATAAAAATCACATTTTAAAATTTTAGTTTTTAATATTTCACCGAAAAATTTTAATAAGTTATATTTTTCTGATTACATAATGCGACATTTTCATAAAAGTCACGGTAAGCATTGTTATCTTCGATCTTTTCAGACATCTTGCAGAAAGTGTGGTGCAGATGTGTTATATTGGGAATGCACTCATGGAAGCAAAATCTTTTTTGAGTACCCACCTTATGGAAAATTGCAAAGACATTATTGTCGGAACCTTAATGGAATATCACATATAAGAAAAATTTTTCCAGTTGTTGTTAAAAAACCTAAAGGTCTTTTAGAAAACCCATATTTCAGTTGCCCAGTGTGTGGGAAATTGTTTAGAAAAGAAATGTATTTAAAAGATCATCTAAATGAACTAAAAAAAAATGATTCCAAGCATAAATTATTTTTTCAAAATAAAATAATATTTAAAAATAAATTTAACGATATGAATAAATTAAAATCTGAAAAGAATAAATTTCAAGATAAACCTAAGTTTGGGAGAATTAATATAAGGGCAGCAAAAAAATAATATACAAACCCATAACATTTTAATAAAAATTTTATAATTATATTTATACTAATATATTATTATTAATTCTTCACTAGGATATATAAATCTAAAAAATTGAGGAAAAAATGACAACTGATCCTGCAACTGTTATTTATAATTTATTGCAAAAAGATCCCAGTATTATTGCTGCTGCTGTAATTCAAGGAAGAGATAACATTCTTTACTCAACAGATAACTGGGACATTAGCCCTGATATTGCTAAAGTTAGTTCAAGTTGGAGCAGCTTAAACGCTCCATTTATCATGATTTCTGGTGTGAAATATTCTGTGCTTCAATGTACATCAGAAAGGATGGTAGCTACTTCAATTCGGGGTGAAGGACACATAATTGGAGCAAAAGATGAAGAACACAAAATACTAATATACCTTGAACCAGATGGTGAACCTATGGGAGCAACGATGGATACAGCAAGAGCAGTTTCAGAGTTAAGTACAAAGCAAGCTTATGTGGGGGGTAATACTCAATTTAGTGGAAGCGGTGTAACCCCTGCGCCTGTTGCAGGAAAAAGTATAGATCCTCAATTAAAAGGGGAAATTCAGTCTTTCTTAGAATGGATTAAAGATGGCGAGGGGCTTTCAGGATATATTAATTATTATCTTCAACAAAATAACGCCCATATCATATCCGAACTTTCAAAAATATATAACGAGTTAAGGCAAATATTTGGAGTGTAATTTGACTTTTAATTATAGTCATATTATTGGAAAGTTCTCAGAAAAAACATAAAAACAATCAAAAATCTTCAAAAAGTAATGACAAAATACCTCTCTCCAACAAAATACCTTCCAAAAATCAAAATTCTCAAAATAGCAACGAGCGAAGAAAAGTGGTTAAACAACTAAAAAAAAAGTTTGAAAAAAGAAAATCAGTGTATATGACAGATGAGGATTTAGAAATGGATATTCCCTTAGTTCCTGAAGCACCAAAAAAAAAAGTAAAGTTAACCGTTAATTCTCGAGGTCTTTCTACTGACTTGCTTATTGAAATGAAAAAGCTTGAATCGGAAAAAGTCAAAGTAGTTTTAGTTAATTGTGAACGGTGTAAAAAAATAATCCCCGTACCAATTCCAAAGAATTTTATATCAAAATCAAAGCTACCTGTTGTTCCCATAAGTTATATTCACAAAAACCCTCAACATAAAGATCAACATTGTATCACTCTTCATGTTGATCATGATTTTGATATACGTCGGCAACGTATATCAGATGTTATTTTTTCACCCTAGTAATTGTATTCACATTAAATTAGTAACGACCACGATAATAAAGGGAATTAAACATAATAGAAAGATAAAGGCAATAAAACTATTTCTCCACTTCAAATCGTTAGGATTAAGAATTACATTGCAGTTTTCACAATATTTCTGATTTGGGTCAATTATTTCACTATCACAGTTATAACATCGTGTTAGCGCATTATCCTTTTTAATAGTAGAATTGTGTTTAGAATCAGACATTAGAATTCAAAGACTTATATAATTTAATAGAATTAAAAAAATGCTGTAAACTATATTATATAATTTTCAATTTAAATAAAATTATAAATTCATTGTTTAATTGGTGAATAATCGATTTCCGGTTATATAAGGAAGAAATGTATTTCAAGCGGATAATCCTACAAAAGTTGTGAAAGCGCTTTATCTAATTGTTCACAAAAATTATGAAGTAGAACAAGCCATTAAAGAAACAAACATAAAAGGTCTATAAAGCGCAAATTTATTAAATCAATAATAGTATTTATAAGAAATGAGACCCATAATCGAAAAAACTAAAGAGATTGGTAAGATTAAGATTTATTTATCGCTTTTTAAATTGCAAAAAAGTTATCTCTTGCTTATCTCTGATCAGGAAAACAGAGGTATCGGAAATGTAACTTTAGGAAGCCCATCAACAATTGAAGGAATGAAGGCCTCATCAGTTACACATCAGCTATTCGGAGTCCAAAGAAAATTATTAAGTAAAATTATTGTTGAAAAGACATCTTCTTATCTTAATGCCCCAGTATTATTATTATTGTTTTTAAAATCAGTAGAAAACGAAAGTGAGATCGTAAAAACGCTGATCTTATTCTTAAATGCAGCGTTAAATGAAATCTCTAACAATACTGATAAATAATTTAAGAGGTTGAAATAAAGCCTATTTTGAAGAGAAAAAATGCAGAGAAGGGGATTTGAACCCCTGTAGACCTATGTCAATGGATCTTGAGTGTGGTTCAAAAACGCAAAAGATTACGGTTTTTGAAAATGTCCATCACCGGTTGCCGCTTTATTATTCCTTATTTAGAAATATTTCTTGCTTTGACCTGGCTTGGTTATCTCTGCTCTATTTTAATTCTTTATTATCTCTTATATATTTTGTAATAATAAGTATAAATTAATAATTTTTTAAAGATGAGGTGATATTCGCATTAAGTCATAAAGAACATAAATACAAAAAGGACCGCCATCATCCCGAACATAAAAATCATTTGAATTCTTCCTTTTTTCTTTTTCTTTTTTTCATGGGTGAAGTAATTATCTCGACAAGTTTGACTGCAAAACTGCTTATCCGTTGGCATTGCCTTTCCGCATATTGGGCAATGACCATGTGGCCCCCATTTCTTTTTAATTTGGTCTTTCCATGAAGCTTGAGACATTTTTATTTCATCTATATATTGACTGTTTAGAACTATGTTAGTAAAATGTTGCAAATTAAAATAATTTATTATAAAAAAATCTTAGTTTGATATAGTAGTACCAATAATCTCTTTTTCATTATCCCAAAATTTTTTAAATTGAATTAACTTTTTTCCTGAAATTACCATTATTGTAATTTTACTTCTTTTTAATATTTGTAAAGAAACTGCATCAAAAATCCTATACTCTCCCGCAGCTGCTTGCTTATCTCCTGATGAATGTAAAATTATATCTCGTAATTTATCATAAGAAAGATTTTTAATCAATTTTGCATCTTTAAAGAGTTTTGGATCTTTATCAAATATGCCTTCTACATCTGTGAGGATTATTAACTTGTTTGCATTTATATATTCTGCAACTTCGATAGCTACGGAAGTTGTCGATTGACCCAGTTGTAAACCACCCATTACTACAATTTTATGAGTTAGAATCGCAATTGATAACTCTTCAATTGATTTTGGTACTTGGGGGTAAGCAAATTCTTTCAAATTGGAAATAATTAATCGAGAATTTATACGCGAAATATCAATTCCAATCAAATCACATAAAGCTTCATTCTGAGTAAAATCTCTTATAACATCAATGTATTCCCTCGCTATTATTCCTCCTCCACATACAATAACAATGGAATCGTATTCTTTATTATTTTTAACTATATTACAAAATTCAGTAATTCTTTTAGAATTTATCGTTTTCCCTTCAGAAAATAAAAGAGAACCCCCAATCTTTATCACAATATTCTTATTCATAATAAAATATAATTGATTTTTATTTTTTAATAATATATATATAATTGAATTGATAAATTTGATTATTCAAGGAACATGGCTAATACGACAAATAAAATTACAGTTGAAGTTCCACATCGTATTTCTGGCTTTTTTGAGATTGTAGATAAAAAAAATGGCAATATAATTAACAACCCTGAACAAATTGGTTCTCGAGGAGCCGGATTTAACGTAAGTGGGAAAGGAAGAACAGATTTATCATTTGAAAACTTAGAGAAGGGTAAAGAAAGTTATTGTACAATTTATATTAATGAAGAAAAGTTTGATAAAAAAGCAGAAACAACATGTTTTATCTTTGATTATGTTAAAAAATTGATAAAAGTTCCCGTTAAAGTTAAAATTGAACATTTTTTCGATTTACCCGTTGGATGTGGATATGGCGCAAGTGGTTCAGGTGCATTAGGAACGATTTTTGGGTTGAACAAACTATTTAATCTACACTTAGACGATTTAGAAAACGGAAAGATTGCCCATATTGCAGAAGTTGTAAAAAAAACAGGATTAGGAACCGTTTGTGGCCAATTAGGAAGAGGTCTATGTATATTAAAGGAACCGGGTTATCCTTGCACCTATGAGCGCTTAAAAAGTCCTAATGATCTTTTAGTGATTTGTGGTTCTTTTGGAACGATACTTACAAAATCAATCTTATCAGATGCAAGTTTGAGTTCAAAAATAAAACGAGCTGGTAAGATTGCCTTAAATAAATTAATGTTAGAGCCTAATTATAGAAATTTTATTAAGGTTTCATTTCAATTTGTAGAAGAGTCAGAGATATTGAATATTTTACATTTAGATAGAATTAGGGAATTATTAAATGATTTACATAAATTAGATATCATAGGTGCCAGTATGAATCAATTAGGACGCTCAATTTATGTATTTTGCAAAAAAGGAAAAGAAAACGAGGTTCTTGAAGTTTTAAATACTTATAAACCAGAAATATTAATATTTAAATTAACTATTAATAACAGAAATACAATCTCTTTTTAAAACAATTAATTTTTATTTTTTGCAGAATTTAATGATTTTGATTTTATTGTAGCTGATTCTACTGCTCTAATCATGGTTGCTCTCAATTTGGCTGATTCAATTTCATGTATTGCAGTGATCGTCGTTCCTCCAGGAGTGGCTACCATATCTTTCAGTTCCCCGGGGTGTTTACCTGTTTCTAATAATAATTTTGCGGAACCTAAAACAGTTTGAGCAGCTAATTTTAGAGATACGGCTCTAGGTAAGCCCATTTTCACGCCACCATCAGCTAGTGCTTCAATAATAATAAAAATATAAGCGGGACCGCTTCCAGATAGTCCTGTAACCGCATCTAAATGAGTTTCATCTAATTCTACTACTATACCAACAGCATTAAAAAGTTTTTTAACAAAGTCTATTTGGTATTCTTTGATGTTTTCGTTGTATGCTATTGCCGTTGCTGCAGCACCTATAAGTGCTGGAGTGTTTGTCATAATTCTTATTAATCCTATTGGATTATTAATAAATTTATTAATGTGAGTAAGAGAAATTCCCGCTGCTATAGAAATAATTGTTTGTTGTTCTGTAATTATTGGGCCAATTTCACGCAAAACGGTATCTATTACTTGAGGAATAACAGCAATTAAAACATATTTGGATGAGCGCACTAAATCCGCATTACTTTCAGCAATCTCAACATTAACTTCCTTAGAGCGTATATTTCTTTTGTCTTCATCTATATCAAAAATAATAATTTCATTTTTATCAAGAGTATTCGTAGAAATTAATCTCTTTAATAAGGCAGAACCGATTTTTCCAATACCGATAATTCCTAATTCTTTATTGTACATAAATTTAGTTTATTAATGTAACCAAAACAATGTTATTAAATAGAACGATTATTTAAAAAATTTAAAAGGCGTTTCTCAGATAATATTCAATTAAATACGTCATTAAGATTATTTGCTATAAATTCAGAGGATCTAATTCCGAAATCGTTCCATAAATTAATTTCTAAAATAATTTTATCTTTCACTTTATTAATTTGATGAAACTTATTATATTGAAAAAATTGAATCCCTTTTTTATATTTATGAGGTAATTCTACAAAAATAGAAGCAATTCCTTTTTTTTTTTGAATGGTTAAGTAGTTTATTAATATTTTTTTTCCAATATGGTTTTTCCTGAAATTTGGATTTACATATATTAAATAGAGATTCGTTTTAGGCACAATTTTTTCTAATGAATCAACCTTGTGATTTTTTTCTTCCGCAACTAAAATTCCCACTAGAAGTTTCTTATAATATGCCGTTAATGTAAAATATTTGCGATTTAAAAAATTGATTTTAAAATCTTCAATTAGTTGTAAAAATTCTTTAGCACACAGATTCAAGTCAATTAAATCTTCTTTATTTGCTTCTTTTATACTGATATCTGAATCGTCTATTTGAAATTCTCTCATAAACGGCTTAATTGTATAATTCCGATTTTAATTCTTCAATAAGATAACCTTTAATCATTCCATGATTTCTGTCATATCCTTCACAAACCACGCTCCTAACGCCAATTAAATCGGGTGAGATCTCTTTTATTTTAGGGATTGAATCTTTCAATAAGTTTCCAGCAAGAGCAACTTCAAGGTTTAACTCTTTTGATTTATCTCTAAACTGTTTTAATTGTTTAACATTTAAAAAATCGAACAAATTTTTTCCATCTTTGATGTATGTATCAAGCATTGCAATATCAGAACCAGATTTTTCTGCGATAGTGGGGATGGATAAAAAATCTGGTGATGAATTCATCCGTATTCTATCAGCATAACCCGCTACGACGATCTTTATATCCATATCATAATCTTTTACAGCTTTTACAACTTTAGTCATTAAATTAATGCCTTCTTTTTCGGTATTTGGACCTTTAAGCCCCACTTTAATAATATCTGCCCCCGATACTGCAGCACCTAGAGCAGCTAACGAAGCTGAACCAGGTAAGTTAGGAAAATCTCCAATAGTTGCGCTCAATAATTGAGAGCTATTAGGAGGAATTAGGCTTTTCATTTTTTTTATAATCCAAGGAAAATTTGCTCCAAGAGAACCTTCGCTTGGATTTTTGCAATCGATATAATTCACGTCTTTATATTGAACTATAACCTTTGCTTCCTCAATATCTTTAGGGCTTATCAACAATTTGATTCTTTTTTGCATAATCACTCAAATTTAAATGTAATTTTGAATGGAACGATTAGAATTTACTTATTTAATAAATAAATGCGTTTAATAATAGATCTTTTATATTATCAAGCTAAAATATTTTTTTATTTTTAGATATTTGGAATTAAATTAAAACATATAAAGAACAAATGATATAAAAATTTAAATTAAATAATTATTATTAAATATCAAAAAAATCATGAATTTATTATGTCCCCAAAAGAAATCACAAAAGTAGACATAACAAACGAAGTATTTAGAGAGCCATTTGAAGTTATTAAACAAATATCCTTAAATTTAGACTGGTTAAAATATACTAAAGTTATTCAAACATTTGTAATGGAAGATCGAAGATTGAACCTCTCTTTAGAAAATCAAGGATCCAGTTATTTCAAGGGCAAGGTTGTTTGGATTGGCAATAAAAAGGATGATAGCGAAGGAACTATCTTTTGCGTTGATACTAAAACGGAATTAAAACAGATTAATCCTACTGCCGAAAATACTGAAAACGTTGTGCTTGATATAAAAAAGGAAATTATTAGAATATCTACTGCATCCAAAACGAAATGTACAGTTTGTGGAAAGAACATTGAAATTTTCGATGAAGTGACTGGTTGTCCAATTTGTGAAGCGAGAGCCCATAAAGGACATTTCATAGATTGGGTTAGAATGAAACATGCTTGTCCAGTTTGTAAAAAGTCTTTAAATGTATCAAGTTCTGGTGTGATTTTTATTGATTAACTTAGATTAAACTTTCTTATTTTATCAATATTAATAGTTCCATCGTGTAAAGCGGTCCCTATTAGAACTCCTGAGAAATTATGCTTATTATATAATTTGATATCATCCATATCCTTAATTCCTCCTCCAACTATTATATTTCCCTTAAATTTATCCCTTATTTCTTGATATAACTGCGGGATTCCACCTAACTTTTGTCCTACTTTATAAAGATCAAGTAGAATTATTTTTTCAACACCTAAATTTTCAATCTTCTTTATAATATCAATTAGTTTCTGGTTTTGTAATTCTTTTATATTGGTTTGAATCAGTTCGTTGTACATATCTATACTTACAATGGTTTTATTCTTACCATAAACTTTTAAACATTTAGAAATAACTTTTAAATTTTTTATCGTCTCTAATCCTAAAATTAATGTATCTATGTTATATTTGGAATATATTTTAACATTCTTTATAGACAAAATTCCTGGATCAATAATGATTTTAACATTTGGTATGGTTAAAATTTTTTCTAATAACTTAAAATTAGGCTCTTTTTTGATTATTGCATCTAAATCGGCAATATATATATCATTGATTTCATAATCATCTTTCAATTTTTTAATTATTTTTATTGGATCACAGTTATTTATCCAAACTGCCTTTAACGGTTTATATTTCTCTCGTTCTCCTTTTATGGCATGGACTGCTTCAGAATTTAACACATCAATTACGGGTATAATCTTAAAACTACTCATCTTTTCGACTTACAATTTTTATTTTTTTTAAGATAAAATCAACAAATTACCAATATGAAATACCCTTTTTTTTTTTAAATAGTGATTAATTAATTATTAAATAGTTTTATTTTTAAAGTATTAATTCTAAAATTATCTTTGAATAAACAAACCTTTTTAAAATAGTGAAAGAAATGAAAACGGAAGCATATATTAATAAAATTATTGAGGATACTGGTCTATCTAGAACTGATATTCAAAGCTTAGTAGAAGAGAAAAAAGAAGAATTAAAGGGTTTAATCTCAGACGAAGGAGCTTTATTTGTAATCGCTAAAGAGTTAGGTGTAGATGTGACGAGTGAAAGTAAGGAACTCTTGAATGAAATTGAGTTAAATATCTCAGATATTATATTAAATATGAAAAATATAGTGATAGTCGGTAGAATTAAGGATATCTTTCATGTTAATAGTTTCAAAAAAAGCAGCGGAGAAACTGGATATGTAGGATCGTTTTTGTTGCATGATAATACAGGGGATATCCGAATTGTTTTATGGGATGAGCAAGTGAGCATTTTTAAAGATGAACGCTTTGAAAAGAATGAGATTGTTAAAATCCTTAATGGTACTGCGAAAAATGGAAGAAATGGTGGAATTGAAATTCATGTTGGAGGATTTAGCAAAATTGATTTAGCTCCTGAGGATGTTGATTATAAAAAATACCCAAAAATTAAAGAACAATTCGTAAAAATACAAGATATCAATGAAAATTTAGGATCTATATCGACTGAGGGAAAGGTAATGAACCGTTTCCCCGTAAAAGATTTCATTAGAAAAGATGGTCAAAACGGTAGGGTAAGTTCAATAATACTGAGAGATTCGACGGGAAAAGTAAGAATTACTTTTTGGAACGAAGATATCGAAAAAATCGAAAATCTTGAAGTTGGTGATTTTATTTCGCTGACTAACCTAAATCCTAGAAAAAGCAACTATGCAGAAAACAGAATCGATGTGCACGCAAATTCGTGGACGAAAATAACTAAAAAAGATAAAGAATTGAATTTAGATGCAAAATTTATTGATAAAATCGTAAAACTTCAACAGGAGAAGGGTTACACTTCATTTCAAGGCGTTATTACTACAGTAGAAGACTTAAGAAAGATAACGCTAAAATCAGGAGACGAGGTATCTCTATTAAGTTTTATGGTAAGTGACGATACCGATAGCATAAGAATTACTGCATGGCGGGAAAAAGCAGATGAATTATCGAAGTCTCTAAAGATTGGAGAGGGCATTTCGTTAAAAAATGTTGAATTAAGATTTAGTAATTATTGGGAAAAAAATGAAGCAACAATTTCATTTGATTCAAGTTTAGATAAAATAGATTTAAAAATCTCAAATTTAAAAATTGCTAAAACCCCTACTAAAGAGAAAACTAGTTCTTTTTCGAAAAATTTCACAGAAATAAATTCGATTCAATCATCTGGCTTTTTTGAAATTAAAGGTTTTATTTCAAATGAATTAAAGAACATCAGGTTCTATGAAGCATGTACAAATTGTAGAAAAAAGATTGATAATTGTACTTGTGATAAAAAGGGAGATAGTAAAATGACAATGATAATCAATCATATCGTCGAGGATGAAAGCGGTAAGATTAGGGCTACTTTTATTGGAGAAGCTGCAGAGAAATTAGTTGGTACTAAGGCTGATTTAATTGTTAAAGTGAAAGATACTCCGGATTACGATAAATTGTTAGAGAAATTCTCCTCAGAACTCGTTGGAAGAGATATTATGATTAAAGGAAAAGTTAAATTTAATGATTATAGCGATTCATACGAATTAGTTGCTTCAAATTTCCAAGATATTAATGTGAAGGAAGAGTTAGAAAATAGAATAAATGAAATAATAAGTTAAATAAAACTTCTTCTAAGATATCTTTTATAATAATTTTGGTTTCTAATTCATAATTAGATAAATTTAATTTATAAAAAGAAACAATGAAACAAGTTGACATTGTCGGATTAGGGGAAATTGTTTTAGATTGGGTTACTGTAATACCACACTTTCCAAAACCTGACGAGAAAATTGATGCATTAAGCGAGAATTATTTCCCGGGTGGAGTTACAGCAAATTATTTGGTAGCTACTGCGAGATTAGGTGGTAAAAGTGGATTTATAGGTGCAGTTGGAGATGATTCTTACGGCGATTATTTAATTGAAGACTTTGTTAAAGAACATGTAGATACGACCTATATTAAAAAAATAGTAGACAAGAAAACACCAGTCAATTTCATATTTGTTGCTAAAGGAGAAAAGACTATAATCCAATCACCTCATATGCAAACTACTAAAATAGAGGGTAATGATTTAAATGAAGCTTACATAGCAAATTCTACACTTTTACATACTACAATTATTCATCAAAAAGTCACAGAAAAAGCCATCGAAATTGCTAAAAAAAATAATGTTAAAATTAGCATAGATCTAGAATCCCAAATTGCCCTAAGAGGTTGGAATAATTTGAAAAAAGTGCTTTTAAAAGCTGATATATTGCTTCCAAATAAGGAAGGAGCAAAGTCAATAACAAACAGTAATAAATCAGAAAAAGCGGCTGAAATTTTAGTGAAAAAAGGGATACCAATTGTTATTATTACGTTAGGAAGTAATGGCGTATTAATAACTACCAACGAAATTCAAAAAAGGATACCTACATATGATATAAACAATATAATTGACACTACTGGGGCTGGAGATACGTTCAACGGTGCATTTTCTTTAGCTTATTGGATAAAAGGTTGGGATTTGGAAAAATCCTGTAAATACGGTAATGCTGCAGCTTCTTTGAAGATCCAAAAATTAGGTGCGAGAACTGGCATGCCTAAAGAAAAAGAGTTGCTAGATTTCTTAAAGAAGAATGATGATACTTTCTTATAAAGTTTATAGGTTTAATAGTAGATTTCTTTATGAATAAATAACACTTATATTTTTAAAATTTTCGCTACTGATTAGAACATCTAACTTTTCTAAAATCATATCTGAGGTAAGTTGAGTATTCGGTTGATTAAATGGCCAAATACCAATTAAAATATCTCCTAGTTTTTTTACATTCCCAATTAAAAAACCTTCCTTTTTTCCGTCTAATAAAGATGTGTAGAGAATAACGATATAATAATTAAAATTATAATTTATAGCTACATCTCCACTTTTTATTACTTCTCGAATGTTTTGAAAATTTATTACATTTTGACGCTTTTGACTTAATATTTTTAGAGACGAAAAATATTGGGAAGGAATATTAATCGGTTTATCAGAGATTATGCTTTTAAAAGTTAATGAATGCGATTCATTTTTATCTCCTTTAGTCCCCTTAAAAATTACATTATAAAATATTGCACTCATTATCTCTTTTTTAATATTAAAATAAAATAAAAAAAATGCAAATGAACTATCGTTACTATTATTATTTTATCTTTTTTTATATGGTTTCTTCATCATCCCTTGTTGAATGATAATATTTTCTTCAGGGAAGCCCAAGTCAATTAAAAATTTTTTCAACTTGAACTTGTGGTCGCCTTGAAGTTCGATTAAATTTTCTCTAACAGTTCCTCCAGAAGCACATTTCTTTTTGGCTTGCGTAAGGATATCCTTTAAGTTTGCGTCTATATTTCCTTCGAAGGTGATAACTGTAACCACACGCCCCCATTTCCTTCGATCGTTAGAGATAATAATTTGTTGTTCATCTGCGCTTAAACTATCGCATATACATAGGTCTTTCGGAAAACTACATACCGGACAAATGTCTTCTTCTTTAATACTCCTTTTTCACAACCTTTATTATTGAAACTTATTAAAATACAGTACTAAAAAATAATAGAACTAAATCTTATAAAAACCTTTTTTTATTTTGTTTTTGTATAATTTTAAAAATGTTAAGTTTTTATAAGGAGTTGATTAATTTGGTTTTTAGGTTTTATTATTAACAACACTATAAAAATAAATTCTTATTTAATATAATTAAAAAAAATAATTCATGAAAAAAAATGATGAGTTCATGGATTTTTAAAGTGATCGTAGCAGGAGCAGGTGGTGTGGGAAAAACTGCTATGGTGACTCGATATTGTACAGGAAAATTTGAAGAAGGCTATAAGATGACTATAGGTGCGGGATTTCACACAAAGTCAGAAGTCCTTGACACAGGAGAGTCCGTAAAAATGCAATTATGGGACTTCGCAGGAGAAAAACGCTTCCGAGAGCTTTTACCAGACTATTGTAAGGGTGCTAGTGGAGCTTTTATTTGCTTTGATATAACGGATTACGACACTTTCAGAGAAATTCAAGGTTGGCTAAAAATTATTCGCAAAAAAGCAGGTTTTGTACCTATTATTCTTATGGGTATGAAGTGGGATTTATCGAACCACGAAGTGGATTTCGAAATCGCAAATGAATACTCCCAAAATGCTAAATGCAATCAATGCGTTTTCACTTCTTCAAAAGAAAATATAAACATAAACGAATCGTTTCAAGCCATGGCAAAGTGGCTTATATTTTATGCAAGTCAAGCGTAATTTACCCTATTTTTAGAAATTGCCATTTTCCCGTCAAAATAAGAAGTAGAGCCGTTTGATGACGGCTTTAGATTATAAGAAGATTTACTCTCTCAGAAATATGCCAATTGAGTCAATATACCCGAGAATAATAAGTAAATAAAGAAAAAATAATTAAGGAGTCAATTTCTTAGTTTTAATGCATTCTTAAAAAACATTTTCACTAAGGAAATTTGAAAGAATTCATATTCGTAAACTTTTTTAATTTTATGACTTAGAGATCATTATATATGATAAAAAAGTTTAATATAAAATTAAATGGAGATTAGAGATATATGTGTGCTCAGTTAAGTGGCGTCCCTATAATTATTTTAAAAGAAGGTACAGAAAGAAAACAAGGAAAGGACGCCCAAAAAAATAATATAGCTGCAGCTAAAGCGGTAGCAGAAGCAGTAAGAACAACACTTGGGCCTAAAGGTATGGATAAAATGCTTGTTGATTCTTTAGGAGATGTAACAATAACGAACGATGGTGCAACGATCTTAGACACTATTGATATTGAACATCCAGCGGCTAAAATGATAGTCGAAGTTGCTAAAACGCAAGATGATAAAGTTGGTGATGGAACTACTACGAGCGTTATCATTTCTGGAGAATTATTGAACCTTGCCCAAGAGTTAATGGACCAATCAGTTCACCCGACGATAATAATCAGAGGTTATAGAAAAGCTTTAGTAAAGTCTAAGGAAATATTGAAAGAACTAGCTACTAAAATTGATATTAACGATAAAGAGACTTTATTGAAAGTTGCAGGAACTTCAATGAATAGTAAATTAATTACGGGAGTTAAAAGTCATTTTGCAGATATTGCTGTTAAAGCGGTAAACCAAATAAAAGAAAAACGTGGAGAACGTATTTTAATCGATTTGGATCAAATTCAAATGATAAAAAAAGAGGGAAAAAGTCTAATAGATACAAAAATCATAGATGGAATTATAGTGGATAAGGAAATTGTACATCCTATGATGCCAAAATCTCTCAAGGATGCAAAAGTTGCATTAATTAACTCCTCTCTTGAAGTTCAGAAAACTGAATTTGATGCCGAGATTAGAATTCAAACACCTGATCAAATCAATAAATTCCTTGAAGAAGAAGCGAAAATGCTTAAATCCCGCGTTAACAAATTAAAAGAAGTTGGAGTCAATGTTGTGTTTTGTCAGAAGGGTGTTGATGACAAGGCACAAAACTTTCTTGCCCAAGAAAACATCATAACGATTCGTAGAGTTAAGAGATCTGATATGGAAAAACTTGCTCGAGCTACAAATGCAAAAATAGTCAACAACATCTTCGATATTTCAGCTGCGGACTTAGGTAAAGCAGGAAAAGTAGAAGAAAAGAAAATTGGGGATGACAAAATGATTTTTGTATCAGAGTGTATTGATCCTAAGGCTGTGAGTATATTAATAAGGGCTGGGATTGAACATGTTGTAGATGAAGCTGAAAGAATGTTCGATGATGCATTATCTGTAGTAAAAGCAGTAATTGAATTGCCTTACATTTTACCGGGGGGTGGAGCCTCTGAAATTGAGTTAGCTAAACGATTAAGAGCTTATGCCCGTTCAATAGGAGGTAGAGAACAATTAGCAATTGAAATCTATGCTACCGCCCTAGAGATAATTCCTAAAACATTGGTTGAAAATGCGGGGTATAATCCTGTTGATTTGATTGTAGAATTACGCTCAAAACATGAATCAGATGAAGGAAACGCGTACGGTATTAATATTGATACTGGTAAACCTGATGATATGATGAAATTGGGTGTTATTGAACCATTAATGGTATTAACTCAAGCTATTCAATCAGCAACCGAAGTTGCTTCTATGATTTTAAAAATTGACGATGTAATTGCTGCTTCAGGACTTTCGAAACACTCTGAAGATTAATTTTTATTAATTTTTTATTTTTATTAGATCATCTATATTTTTGTTAAAATTTATTCAATTTTTTAAATTCAACTCCCCATGAAAATTTTGAGAGTATTAAATCAGCGTAAGTATGAAATTTTGTAATATAAAGCGCTGCCGCTAATGCCTCAACAGAGCTCAATTTTTCCCATTTGCCATAATTTACTGGGTTTGTGGCGATAAGTGGCGGTAATCTTCTACTGTTTTTTAAGTTAAAGTTTTTCAAATTGAAAATTTTTTTCCAAGAGCAATCCACGACAATAAGACCGTACTTCAAAATAAGCTCCCTATCATTATCATTTATTACTTTTTTAGAAAAGGGATTTAAAAAAATAGCATTATAGTTTCTTCCTTTAATTTTAGACACGATTTTTAGCAAATTGAACCTTGCTAATTTTAAGGCTGTGCATTTTTTCTTATCACATTCATTAAAATGGAGACAAAACAGTTTTGGAATAGATTCTTCCAAATTAGATTTAATCATATTTAAAACTAGTTAATACATTTACCGATTTTATAAAGTTTTCAGTAGTTCGCTCAGTCCCAATTATTTTCATTATTGAAAATATGATATTTCGGGATTCACACATAATTGGAATTCCCCCGTATGTCAATGTGAAGAGACCTATAAAAGAAATCTCTTCCATGTTTAAAGTCCCTTTCACTTCAGAAAACTTTAATTTTCCAGAAGGACAAGTAATAATTCCGTAAAAATTTTCAGGATCTTGCCCAGAAATTGCTACATAACATAATAACTCACCGATTGAACTGCTTTCAGATTCTTCTTTCATTTTTTGAAAAGCAACATTAGCACTGGCTGAAAATGCCTCAACCGAAATTGGTAAATTTCGGCCACTAACTTCCCTAGCATCTAAAGTTAAGCCTGTTGAGCATACAAGACTATACCTTATATATATAGGGTTTTGTATTGAGTCCAAAACATAACTTATTG
>Ga0209977_10000067_pt1 | contig 37905 bp, 33 predicted proteins | sample SumtaG_2_FD_183113 | JGI IMG/M metagenome (GOLD analysis project Ga0209977, IMG submission 183113) | Deep subsurface microbial communities from Indian Ocean to uncover new lineages of life (NeLLi) - Sumatra_00607 metaG (SPAdes) (version 2) | ecosystem: Environmental > Aquatic > Marine > Oceanic...
TTTGCTTTATCTTTCCCATAACTTCCTTAACGTCGTTCAAATCTCCTTCTTCTACGGTGAAGGAGATATCATTGGTTCCTTCTTTCGCACTACTCTGTACGATCATATCAACATTGATGTTTGCCTCGGCCAATCCTTTAAATATGAAACCAGCCATCCCAGGCTGATCTGGTACTTGTTTAATAGTTACCTTGGCCTCTTTTTCATTAAGGACGATCCCTGAGACGATAAAACGTTCCATAGATTCTTCTTTAATCAATTATTGTCCCCTCCTTTTGGCTAAAGCTGGAACGGGTATGTAATCGAACTCCATATTTTTTGGCTATTTCTACCGCTCGTAGATGGATGACCTGTGCGCCTCCACTGGCTAGTTCCAGCATTTCTTCATAGGAGATGCGGGGAAGCTTTCTAGCCTGAGGAACTATTTGAGGATCAGCCGTATATACACCTTCCACATCGCTGCAAATTTCGCAAAGATCAGCTTTCAAAGCAGCCGCCAGAGCTACAGCGGTAATATCTGAGCCTCCTCTCCCCAAGGTAGTGATATCATTTTTGAGGGTAGCTCCCTGGTAGCCAGCTACTACAACGATTTTCCCCTTTTTCAGTTCCTCGAGGATCCTTCTGGTTTCAATTTTTTGAATGCGAGCCCTGGTGTGAGCCTCATCGGTAATTATCCGCACCTGAGGTCCGCTAAAGGCAATGGCAGACTCTCCCAACCCATGAAGAGCCATGGTTAATAAAGCACAGGAAACCATTTCTCCACTGGAAAGAAGTAGATCTAGTTCCCTTTTTGGGGGATACGGGTTAACCTGGTGGGCAAGATTAAGTAATTTATCGGTAGTATCTCCCATAGCTGAGACAACCACTACTACTCTTTTTCCTTTCTTTTTTACCCCTACTATCCTTTCAGCAATCGCTTTAATCCTCTCCGGACAACTCAGTGAACTCCCCCCATATTTTTGCACCACCAGAGACAATTTCTTCCTCTTCTTAACCTCTAGGCTCCTCCAGAAATGAAGGAATTTTTTCTAGTTGTTCAAGCACGTATTGTCTAATTTTTTGCGGAAAAGGAAGATCCTTGACGAGCTTACCTTCTTTGATTATAGGTTTCAAAAGAGGAACAAGTTCCCCTCCACAGCTACATTTTGCTGCCCTCTCTTGGGAAGAAAGAATTAGACGAGTACCACAAGAGGAACATTGCCAGAGTTGTTTTTTTCCGGAACGCTTTCCCTTTTTAGAAAAAGGTTTTCCTTCAATCTCTACGATGTCTAATGAAAAATCTATCACTGGAGCATTGCTTATCCAGGTACCTACTCCAAAGCTATCAACCACCTCTCGTAGCTCGCGAATTTTCTTCTCATTGATCCCCCCCGAGACCAGAAGTTTTACCTTCTTAAATCCCCTTAAGTTTAGTTCCCATCTCACCTCCTCTAAGAGTTTCAAAAGATCTCCTCTCCTCGAAGGAGGCGTATCCAGTCTCACACCAAAAAGATCTTTACCTAGTCCCTCAGCAACTCTCAGGGCTTCGAATTTTTCATCTGCTAAGGTATCTATAAGTGCCACTCGCCTCACTCTGGGTTCGATGACCTCATGGAACATTCGGGTGGCTTCTAAGGTGTCTCCGGCCAGCAAAATCAGGGCGTGGGGAATAGTTCCTATGGGCTCTTCTCCTAAATCTTGGGCACTTTTACTTACAGATATGCCATCACATCCGCCGATGAAAGAAGCCCTGTCTATCATGGGGGTTATTCCAGGATGCATTCGCCTTGCCCCAAAATGGATAATAGATTTGCCATCGGCGGCTTTTTTGCAGCGGGCAGCCCGGGTAGCTACTCCCGAGGCCTGACAAATAAGGCCCAAAAGTGGAGTCTCATAGCACGCGAAATCACTGTAATTTCCCTCTATAAACAGAACAGGTTCAAAGGGATGAAACAGACTCCCCTCAGGCAAACCCCAGAGATTGATCTTTAATCCCTTAAGAAGATATGCTATCTCATCCAGACCTGCTAAAACTGCCCAGGGATAATCCAAGGGAAGAATCCGTGCCCTTACCTCTGCCGTAACCTTTTTATCTATATGTTTGGCTTTAAGAACCCTTACCGTTCTCTCAAAATAAACATCGGTGACCTTTCCCTTCTTAATATCATCAGGATTAGCAAGGTGGAACATTATTTACCTCCCCTGTGACTTACAATCTCTATTGCTACGTCTAACAAATAAGGCCGATCCTCTTTATTTCTCCATACCAACCTTTTATGGAAAAATTTGCCGGTCTCACAATTTCTGCCTATCATAATAACTATGACTGGAAAGTCAACCAATTGGATGGTTGACTTACTAGTCGAAATTATTATGATTGTTGTTCCCATAAGTTTTTTCCAGATAAAAATGAGATAATGAGGAGACAATGACTCAGTATGGAAGGAAACGCTTGTCCAACCGAAAGCGAGTAGGCTATCGTAACAGGTCAAGTAGGATCATTAAAGCCAAGCGCAGAAAAAAGAGAAAGCAAATCTCTTAAATTTAGGTTTGGGCTTGCTTATTAGAGGAATCTGAATCCAAACCCGCTAGTGGTGATAGCTCCGGCTATGGTCCCAATTATTATGGAGATGACAATATTGACTACAATTACTGTCACGGTATAGACCAAGGCTTTCTCCTTGGGACATTCCATCATGACGGGGATGGCTAAGTAGAGAAGATAGAGCCCGTAGAGTCCTGCTATTATTGCCAAAACGCCCAAGGCCGGGACGATGTGAAGGATGCCAGCCACGAGAGTGGGAGTGGCACAGTAAACAGCTATCTTTAGCGCCTGGATTTTATTTTTTACTCCTGAAAAGGTAGGAGCCAGAGCGTTTATTATTAATCCCAGGACATAAATTCCTACCAGAGTCAGGACATATTGAACTATGGCTCTTGAGAGGGAATTTATCAGGGGAAAGCGAACCATCCTCATGAAAGGAACAGAAACTCCCACCAGGCTCATCCCAATTATTGAAGCTATGGCAGGAATTACTGCCAATATGGCCACGTAATTGAAGATAAGATCCTGTGTAGTAGCTGATTCGGTCTTTATTAGCTGAAAAGTTTCCTTAGGCCTCAAAAGAACTGCCTTTACTCTTCCTACGATGTCCATTTTCTTCTCCTTTGTTTATATGGTTTCTAATCAGACGCTACCAGTCTCTGGAAAAATTGATGAATATAAATTCCGCATCGTTCAGCTACTATTTCCCGATGCAAAAATGAGAGAAGATCTGGTCCAGGATCTCGTCGGTCACCACTTCTCCGGTAATCTCTCCCAGCCGGGAGATCCCTTCTTTTAAATCAAGGGCTATTAATTCCTCCGAAAATTTCTTCCTTAAGCCACCAAGTGCCCTATTTACATTTTGTTTTGTGAGTTCAAGAGCACATTGTTGCCTCAAGGTTATGATAAGGGGGTTAGAAGTAGGAAGAGTTGCTTCTTTTAAGGCAAAGTTAGCTATTTCTTCTTTGAGTTGGGCTAGATTAATCTCTTGAGTTGCCGAAATCTCCACCATTTGCTGGCGGGGAAAAAAATATCTAATTCTTTCCTGGTCAACTTTCTGGGGTAGATCCACCTTATTTATAACCACCAATGTCTTTTTCTTTTCTATCTTTCTGAAAATAGATTCATCTTCTCGACCCAAAGGGCAACTCCCATCCACCATCAGCAGTGTTATGTTAGCTTCCTCAATTTTGCTCCGAGTCCTTCTTACAGCTTCTTTCTCAACTTGGCTTTCGACTTCTCTAAGTCCTGCTGTGTCAATTATCCACAAAGGAAATCCTTTGATGATGATCATCTCTTCTATTGTATCGCGGGTGGTGCCAGGAGACCGGCTCACGATGGCTCTTTCCTTCTGAAGAAGGGCGTTCAAGAGACTTGATTTACCAACATTGGATTTTCCTATAATCACCGTCTTTAAACCCTGTCGATAGATTCTGCTTGTTTTACCGATTTCTAATAGAGAATCAATCATCCTTAGGATCTGCTTGAGCTGGCTTTCTTTCTCTTGGCTCGTTGGCAGCACAATATCCTCATAGCTGAAGTCTATCTCCGCCTCCAAATATGAGAGAAGATCCACCATTTTTTTTTTAATTCCATCAATCTTCCCGGATAGATCCCCCTTCAACTGATGCACGGCTATCTCTAGATCTTTCTCTGTCTTCGCCTGAACTATATCTAACACACTTTCTGCCTGAGAAAGATCAATTCTTCCCTTTAAAAAGGCTCTTTTGGTAAATTCACCCGGTTCAGCTAGACGAGCTCCAAATTTTAGGGTGAGTTCAAGAGATTTTCTTAAAGGAATCGGGCCTCCATGACAGTTAATTTCTACAATGTCTTCTCGGGTATAAGTTTTGGGAGCTCGCATTAAGGTAAGCAGTACCTCGTCTACAGGTTTTTCGGCCTCAGGGTCAACTATCCATCCATAGTGGGTTCTAAAAGAGGAGGTCCAGTCAATCTTCTTTCCTTGGGGAGATCGAAATATTTTCTTAGCTATGGAAAAAGATCTTTCTCCACTCATTCGCACAATACCGATCCCGGATTCACCTACAGGGGTGGAAAAAGTGGAGATGGTATCTTCTAAACTCACTTTCCCGCCTTAGCCGGGCTCGGCAGGACCCGTCGTCTGATAATAAAAAACTGCTGAACTATAGAGATAAGGGTAGAGGTAAACCAGTAGAGCATTACCCCGGAAGGAAGCGACCATAACATAACTATAATGAAAATGGGGAAAAACTGCATCATCTTAGCCAACCCTTCCTGTTGAGCAGCCGATTGGGCTTTTTGGGAAACTCTCTGCTGGAGAAACATGGTTCCTCCTAGCGCCAAAAGCAAAGGGATATTGGGCTTAGCCAAATCTTTTATCCACAAAAAGGAGGGATTTTCGGAAAAAGGAAAATCAAGAAGAACCCGGTAGAGGACAAAGATAATGGGTAGTTGAACTACCATAGGAAGACATCCGGCCATGGGATTAATTTTATGCTTTTTATACACCTTCATCATCTCTATCTGCAGCCGCTTGGGCTCACTCTTGAATTTCTTTTGAATAGCCTTTAGTTCAGGCTGCACAGTCTGCATTCTCTGCATGGATTCAAACTGCTTGAAAGTTAGAGGAGACAAAGCTCCATAAATGAGGAGAGTCAAAAGAATGATGGCTATTCCATAGTTATGAGTGAAGCTATAAAAGAAGAGAAGGATTTTTCCTAGCCCTACGGAAAGATAGCCCCAGGTACTGACTTTGACTGCGGAAGATAGATGATAATCTTTCCCGGTTAACTCTTTTATTGTTTGGTTAGCTAATCTGACTTTGAAGACATTCCCCGTACCGGCATAGATTATCCATCTACTCTGGCGTCGCCCATCCCTAAGCCCCCAATAATTATCTTCAAACATCCCTCCCAGAGGTTGGTTTAGAGAGGCAAGTATTATTAGATCCTTCTTTTCCCGCAGCCCCATCCATTTTATTCCCCGGCCATAATCCTGTCTGGTTCCTTGCTTGAATTGTTCTTGTAGCTCTTCCTTGAAAAAAGCAAATTGTTCTATACGGTTGCCTTTTGTACCGATACCCTTTGGCCAGGTCAGGTGGTATTCGCTGCCCAAAGGAAGATCTTCAGTTTCAAGACTGCACAGTCCATATTCTCCGTGCTGGGAAAGTTGAAAGGTCTTAACTACCTTAAGCCCTGTTTCGCTGTCCTGCCATTCAAAGACGGCTTTTTTGGTGGTTTTATCCAATGTTGGCTGAAAATCCATTCCATTCAGATCTATTTCTATCCCCTCCGGTAAAAACAGGTTTAAACCCAGGCCAAACCTCCCAGGAGGTATTAACTCTTTCTTAGACCTCTTTAGATACCAGGACTTGATCTTGGCTCCTCTTGAGACAAAGGTAACTGTCAAGTAATCGTTTTCTAGAACCAGTTCCTCAGCTGCTTCCGGAACAAGTGGAATTTGGGGAGAAGGAATTCTTCCCTCTGGAGTCGGCGAAGGTTTTCTTTTTTGTTCTGGTGGGGCAGTCTGGCGAAAGATAAAAGTCCAGAGTACCAGCACCACCACTGACAACACAATAGCTAGAATGACATTTTTCTCCATAAATTTTTCCTCTTACTTTACCGGATCATAGCCCCCCGGGTTGAAAGGATGGCACCTTTTGAGTCTCTTTATACCCAGCCAGCTCCCTTTCAATAAGCCATATTTTTCTAGAGCCTTTCGGCAATAATCTGAGCAGGTAGGATAAAACCTGCAGGAGGGAGGAAGAAATGGAGAGATGCATAGTTGATAAAAGATTATTGCTCCTATCCCCATTTTTCTGACTCCCATCACACCCAGCCAATTGTGAGCATACATTTCACTTCCCCTTGATCTCATTATACTTTACTTCATCTCTCTTTGTCAAGTGATGGAGGTTGATCGCATTAGCTTTGACCTTTGGCGAACTTTTTGTATAATAAACAAAGAAGGAGAAAACCCGAAGATTTTGAAAATTCATAAAAAGAGGTAAGGAGGTGAGATGATGGAAAGCCTGTTAGGTAAGTTTTTGTTATCAGGCCTGGGAGTTCTGGTTCTTACCGAAGAGAAGATTGTGAAATTTATAGAAGAATTGACTAAAGAGGGAGAGATCACTCAGAAGGGAAAAAAGGAGCTTTTGACAGAAATAATTGAGAAAGGCGAGGAAAAGAAAAAAGAGATAGAAGGAAAAATAAGGGAGAAAGTGGAAAATATGCTTTCTCAAATGAATGTAGCTACCAAGAATGATATCCAGAAATTGGAAAAGAGGATAGCGACTTTGGAGAAAAAGAGAAAAGGTTAATTTGACAGGCAAAGACAGCTATGATACTATCTTGGGCAAAAGGGATTTAGCGATGAAGGACAAGGTAGTTCACCTAGGTTTATTTGGACTAGGTACGGTGGGAGGAGGATTAATTGAGCTTTTGTCAAGAAAAAAGGGGAAAGACCACTATAAGTTTGTCCTGGAAAAGATTGCGGTCAAGCACTTGGATAAAAAAAGACCTGTCGCGGTTCCTTTGTATCGATTGACTACAGATCCTAGGGAAATCTTGGCTGATCCTAAGATTGATACGGTGGTGGAGGTGATGGGGGGGATAGATCCAGCTAAAGAAATAATTTTAGAAGCTCTAAAAAGGGGTAAGAATGTAATTACGGCTAACAAGGCTCTCCTAGCCCAAGCCGGGAGTGAGATTTTCAAGCAAGCGCTGGACAGCGGGTGTTATCTAGGAGTGAGAGCATCTAACATTGCTGCTTATCGTCTTATAGAAAGTTTAATTTCCTCACCTTTCCAGTTCGAGAAATTGATTGGTATCTTTAACGGGACTTGCAACTATATTTTGACAGAGATGGAAAAAAAAGGCGAAGATTTTTCTCCCATTCTCAAGAAAGCTCAGGAAATTGGCTATGCTGAGCAGAATCCTTCAGATGATATTGATGGTTACGATACTGCTCATAAACTAATTGTTCTACTTGGTTTAGCCCTGGGTTATTTTCCTCCGTTAGATTCTCTTTTTATAGAAGGGATTAGAAGGATCTCCCACCAAGATATTATCTTTGCCAAAGAATTGGGATATAGAATTAAACTTCTAGCTATCGCCAAAAGAGAAACCGGTGAGCTGGAGGCTCGTGTCCATCCTGCTCTTCTGCCATGGGGACGAGGTCTAGCTCGTCTGGATGGGATAGAGAATGGAGTCGAGCTACGGGACGAAGTAGGAGTAGAGATAGGAATGCAGGCACCGGGAGCCGGTAAATACCCTACTGCCACAGCAATTCTAGAAGATTTAGTTAGTGTAGCCCGGGGAAGGAAGTTAATCTATCCTCAACCAAAGAGATATCTGGCCTTTAAAAAAATGGGGGAGATAAAGACCAAGTACTATTTAAGATTTAATGCTCTGGATGAGGCGGGGGTTTTAGCAAAAATTTCTGGAATTTTAGGTGATCATAATATAAGCATTAAGTCGGTCCTGCAAAAAGGAGAAAATAAAAAACCACCAGGGGTGGTGCCGGTAATAATCCTTACCCATCGGGCAAGAGAAGACGATATTCAGGATGCCCTTCGTAAAATAGATAATTTAACCATAGTAAGGGGAAAATCCTTGCTGATTCGAGTAGAACAAGGAATTTTCTAGCCATTAGGAGGAAGAAACAAATGCCTACAGTTACTATGAAGGAGCTATTAGAGGCTGGAGCTCATTTTGGTCATCGAAGGAGTGCTTGGAATCCTAAGATGAAACTCTACATTTATCAGGAAAGAAATCAGATACACATCCTTGATCTCAGCATAACAGTAAAAAAAATAGACGAGGCTTGTAAGTTTGTCAGGGATCTAGCGACGCAAGGAGGAGCTGTGTTATTCGTGGGAACTAAACAGCAAGCAAAGAAGTGTGTCCAGGAAGAGGCAACAAGATGCGGAGCTTCTTACATTAACAATCGTTGGTTAGGAGGGTTTTTAACTAACTTTTCCACCGTAAAGAAGAGGATAGATAGACTTCTCGAGCTAGAAAAACAGGAAGTGGAGGGTGCATGGGAAGTTCTCTCCAAGAAAGAGGAGATGGGTTTTCGCCGGGAGTTAGAAAAACTCAGACGAAACCTAACCGGTGTCAAAACCGTAACTACGCTTCCTCAAGCTCTTTTCGTGACCGACCTTAAGATAGAAGAGATAGCCGTGAGGGAGGCAAGGAGACTGCTCATTCCGATTGTAGCTATTGTGGACTCTAACGGTGATCCTAGTCTTATAGATTATCTCATTCCAGCTAATGATGATGCCATAAAAAGCATTAGACTGATTACATCTAAAATAGCCAATGCTATTTTAGAAGGAAAAACCCTTTGGGAAAAGAAACAAGAAGTATTAGAGAAAGAGGCCGAAGAGGAAAAGATAAAGGAAGTGGGAGAAGAGATCACTAAGGAAGAAGAAAAGGAAAGAATAAAGGAAGTGGGAGAAGAGATCACTAAGGAAGAAGAAAAGGAAAGAATAAAGGAAGTGGGAGAAGAGATCACTAAGGAAGAATTAGAAGTAAGTGGATCTGACGAAATAAAGGCAGAAAAGGAAAAGGAAAAGGAAGAGGAAAAGGAAAAGGAAAAGGAAAAGGAAGAGGAAAAGGAAAAGGAAAAGGAAAAGGAAAAGGAAAAGGAAAAGGAAAAGGAAAAGGAAAAGGAAAAGGAAAAGGAAAAGGAAAAGGAAGAAGAGATCACTAAGGAAGAATTAGAAGTAAGTGGATCTGACGAAATAAAGACAGAAAAGGAAAAAGTTGCCGTAAAGGAAAAGGTTACCGTAAAGGAAAAAGGAGAGGAAGAGAAGTTAACTACAGAGCACTTACAACAAGAGGAGAAGCCAGAGATCGAAACCAGAGAGGAACCGGAGCAGAAAAAAAAAGATGCAGAGAAAAAGCCTAAAGCAAATGAGGGCCAGGATTTGAAAAAGACTGCTAAGACGGAGAAAAGTAAAAAAGAAGAGACTACAGGAAGGATGAAAAAAGCAAAATCAGAAAAGGATACTTAAGAGAATCTTTAAAAAGGTGAGAAATGATGGAAGTTTCACTTGATAAAGTGAGGAGGTTAAGAGAGGAAACCTTAGCCAGAATCTTGGATTGTAAGAAGGCTCTGGTAGAGACAAAGGGTGATCTTGAAGAGGCAAAGAGGATTTTAAGGAGAAAGGGAATCGAGATTGCTCGGAGAAAAAGTGGTGAAAGAACCGCTCAGGGCATCATTACCTCTTATATTCATCATAATGGAAGAGTGGGGACGCTGCTAGAGATTCATTGTCAATCTGACTTTGTAGCAAAAAATTCCGAATTTCAAGAATTCGCCAAGAATATTGCTATGCATATTGCCGCCTCGGACCCTCGATGGATATCTGCGGAAGAAATCCCGGGAAAGGTTCTTGAAGAAGAAAAGACCATTCTCAAAGCCCAGGCTGAAAAGGAAGGTAAGCCTAACAAAATTATTGAGAAAATTGTAGAAGGAAGAATAAAGAAATTTTATTCAGAGGTCTGCCTTTTAGAACAACCCTTTTTTAAGGATGAGAAAAAAACAGTCCGGCAACATCTTGAGGAGTTCATCGCCAAAGTAGGTGAAAATGTAAAAATTCACCGTTTTGTGAGATACCAGCTAAGAGAAGGTCAAAATAATTAATGAGCCAATCAGAAATTAGATGGAAAAGGGTTCTTCTGAAGATAGGAGGGGAAAGTTTTGCTGATGAAAAGGGCTATGGGATTTCATCTTCTCGGGTTAGCTTGATTTCTCGAGAGATAAAAGAAGTTAAAAAATTGGGCGTACGAATGGGGATAATGGTAGGAGGAGGTAATATCTTCCGAGGTGAGGTAGCTAGCAGAGAAGGAGTTGACAGAGCTACGGCTGATTATATGGGAATGTTAGCTACTGTCCTTAATGCCTTAGTTCTTCAGGACACTCTGGAGGGGATGAAGGTGGTTACCAGAGTGCAGACCGCTATTGGGATGCAAGAGATTGCCGAACCTTATATTCGAAGAAGAGCTCTGCGTCATCTGGAAAAGGGAAGAGTTGTTATCTTCGCAGGAGGTACAGGAAATCCTTACTTTACTACCGACACAGCAGCCGCCCTGCGTGCCTTAGAAATAGAAGCAGAGGTCATTTTAAAGGCTACTAAGGTGGACGGGATCTATTCTTCCGATCCCCTTAAGAATAGAAAAGCAAAGAAATTTGATAAAATAGACTATATTGAGGTACTCAATCGCCGATTAGGAGTCATGGATGCAACGGCAATCTCGCTCTGTATGGATAATCAGCTTCCTATCATTGTCTTTAATCTTCACCAAAAGAGCAATATCAAAAGGATACTCATGGGAGAAAAAGTAGGCACAATTGTCACTAGATAAAATACCTTAAAGCAGAGGAAGCAATGTTAAAGGAAATTTGTCAGAAAAGCAAGGAAAGAATGGAGGAGTCTATTGGCAGTCTCTCCCAAAGATATGCCCGAATGCGAGGAGGAAGAGCTCGGGTGGATTTAGTCAGTGGGATAAAAGTCGATTGCTATGGCTCAAGGATGAGCCTGGAGCAAATCTCCAATATTTCTATTCCTGAGCCTCGTCTTATAGTTATCGAACCATGGGACAAATCCCTTTTGGGACCCGTAGAAAAGGCGATCTTAGCTTCTGATTTAGGTATAAATCCTACCAATGATGGAACCATAATTAGGTTAGCTGTTCCCCCTTTGACTGAGGAAAGACGGGGAGGGCTGGCCAAGATGATAAAGCAGTGGGCAGAAGAGACGAGAGTAAGTGTTAGAAATGTACGCCGAGAGGCAAGAGGGAAAATAAGCGATCTGGAAAAGAACAAAGAAATTTCTGAAGATGAGAAAAAAAGAGCCGAAAAGGATATCCAGATACTCACCGATGATTTCATAAAAGAGATTGACGAGTTTCAGGAAAGGAAAGTAAAGGAGATCTCTCAGGTTTAGTACTGCCGGGCAATTGTTTTCCCGCTGGGCGAGACTGTGAGAGACGAGTATTTGTCTCCGGCGAGTCTTACCAATTCTCCCCCAAGTTTACTTCGATTAGAATAATCCAAAGAGCATCTCAGCGAGAAAGGAGTGGTACTGTGGTGGTACCCAAGGAAACGTAATGAAAATAGTGAAGGGAAAGATATGTCAGAACTAAGAAAGGACCCCATTGTTGGACGATGGGTCATCATCTCCACCGAGAGAGGAAAGAGACCAGCTGATTTCATACATAGAGAAAAGTTAAAGCCTTCAAAGCTCGGACATCTTTGTCCTTTTTGTGAGGGAAACGAAGACAAAACCCCACCGGAGATCTATGCTTTGAGAAATCCAGATACTCGTCCCAATAGCCCTGGTTGGCAGGTAAGAGTAGTGGCCAATAAATTTCCCGCTCTTAGGTTAGGGGGGGATTCAGGAAGGCGGGAAGTGGGAATGTTCGATATGATGAATGGGATTGGAGCACATGAGGTGATTATTGAGTCCCCCGATCATGGAAAGACCCTTACCGATTTTGACCTACCTCACTTAAAAAAGGTTCTTTCTGTTTATAAGGAAAGGAGTCTTGATTTAAAGAAAAATCAGCGACTTAAATATATTCTCCTCTTTAAAAATTATGGTCAGGATGCCGGCGCCTCCTTAGAACATTCTCATTCTCAGCTGATAGCTACTTCTATTATCCCCAAGCGAATCAAAGAGAAACTTCAAGGAGCTAAAAGGTATTTTGGTTACAAACAAAGATGCATCTTCTGTGATATTATACACCAAGAAATAGATTACGGGGTAAGAATAATCGGGGTGAGCCATGATTTTGTGGCCATGGCTCCTTTTGCTGCAAGATTCCCCTTTGAGGTCTGGATTCTACCACGCCGACATTCTCCCGATTTCGATCGCTCTTCTAACGAGGAACTCAGGGGTTTAGGGAAAATATTGAGATCCATTTTGAGAAGATTATCACAGGTCTTAAATAATCCTTCCTATAATTTTGTCCTTCATGTTGCCCCTAATCGTAGCCCCCGGCGAGGTTACTGGCAGACTATAGATAAGGACTATCACTGGCATTTAGAGATCATGCCTCGCATCGTTAAAACAGGGGGGTTTGAGTGGGGAACAGGTTTTTACATTAATCCTACTCCTCCTGAAGAGGCAGCTACCTACTTGAGAGAACTGGAAGAAGAACGGCCACTGGTAGATTCAAAATAGTCATGGATGTCTAACCGGTAGTGAGCCGTCCACTTTTGAAGAGGCTCTTTCTGTGACAAAAATAATTGAGGCTATCTATAAATCAGCCGAAGAAGGAAGAGAAATAAGGATATAAAACTCATAAAAATGAGCAAAACAACTCATAAGAATTTTAATTCGCCGAGTTCAGTCTTAAAAGAAGAACATAGGATGACAAAGCGAATAGTTTGGCCTGAGAATGTTCATAGACCGAATCTTTCTGATTATGAGCCAATTATTGGGTCAAGAAAGATCGAAGAATTGAAAGTCTTGGCAGAAAAAGTCGGCAGCTTTTCGATGATCCACGTAAATTCTACCTTTTCCGGTGGAGGAGTGGCCGAGATTTTGCTAAGTTTACTACCCTTATTTAATGAGTTCGGCATTAAGACCAAATGGCAGGTAATAGAGGGTACGGAGAGATTCTTTCAGACCACCAAGTCTTTTCATAACGCTCTACAAGGTCTAAAGGTAAATATAACCAAAGATATGCTGGAGGAGTATGGCAGGGTAAATAGAGAAAACGCTACAAATTTAGATTTTGGCGCTGACGCAATTGTAATTCATGATCCCCAGCCTGCCGCTCTCGTCGGAGCTCGGGGCAAAAATAAGTGGATATGGAGGTGCCATATAGACCTTTCTCGACCAGATCAGCAAATCTGGAATTTTCTTTTTCCTTACCTAGAAAAGTACGATGCGGCCATTTTTTCCGCCAGGGATTTTTTACAAGATTTACCAATACCTCAATACATAATCCCTCCCTCTATTGACCCACTTAGTGACAAAAATAAAGAGCTGCCCAGAGAAAAAATTGATGAGATTTACCAGGAATATAAGATACCAAAAGATAAGCCCACTTTGCTCCAAGTTTCTCGCTTTGATAGATTCAAGGATCCCCTGGGCGTAATCGAGGCTTATAGACTAGTGAGAAAGGATCTTGACTGTCAGCTTGTTCTTGCCGGAGGGGGAGCTCCGGATGATCCTGAGGGAGCTGAAGTTTTGAAAAAGGTAAAGGAAAAGGCTGATCATCCGGATATTCACGTCTTAAATCTTCCTCCTGAAAGCAACATCGAGATCAACGCACTTCAACGAGGCGCAGATGTGATCATCCAGAAGTCTACTAAGGAAGGCTTTGGTCTCACTGTGACCGAAGCTCTCTGGAAAGGAGTACCGGTGGTAGGCGGTGCCGTAGGTGGTATTAAATTACAGATAGTGGATAACAAGACCGGATACTTGGTGGGCTCGGTTGAGGAGGCAGCCAGGCGAGTAAAATACCTCTTGGAGAATCCGGATATGGCTAAAAGGATGGGAAAAACTGGTAAAGAATGGGTGAGAGAAAAGTTTCTCATGACCAGGCATCTTAGAGACTATCTAAAGTTAATCCTGGTGGTCAAAGAGTCTAAAGTCCACTGGTAAATTTCAACATACCTAGGCACATTTATTTTCCTATCCCGGCGAGAATTCCCTTGACGAAATACTTCTGAAGCAAGAGGAAGATGATGAGTGGCATGATAAGAGATATCAATGATCCGGCGCTCAGAAGATTCCATTCCGGTAGGTATCTACTCTTTAAGTTAATAAGTCCCACTGTTAAAGGCTGTATTTCCTGAGTTTTAAGAAAGACCAATTCAAAAAGCAGGCTATTCCACACCCATACAAATTGAAATATGGCTAGTGAGGCTAAGGCAGCTCCAGAAAGAGGCAGAATCATTTTCCAATAAATTCTAAATTCTGAACAACCATCTATCTTAGCAGCATCAATTAATTCAGGGGGTATGGAAACGAAGAAATTTCGTAAAAGGAATATAGCAAAGGGTAGTCCAAAGGAGCTGTGAACCAGAATAATGCCGATATAGGTATTAAGAAAACCCAGAAATTTCAAGAGTTTGAGTAAAGGGACGAGGACCATTTGGAGAGGAACGATCATCATGGCTATGCAGCCGAGAAAAATAAGATTCTTCCAGCGGAATTTTGACCAGGCAAAGCCATATGCGGCAAGAGAGGCAAAGAAGATGGGAATTATGGAAGAAGGTACAGTAATTATAATACTATTTAGAAAGTATCTTGCCATTCCCTTTTTGGCTAAAACAGTCCCATAGTTTTTCAAAGTGAGGGTCAGGGGAGAGAAATTCCACCATCCGGCAACTATTTCTGCCATTGGCCTAATTGAGGCCACCGCCAGACCGATGGTTGGGATAAGCCATATTACTGAAACTATAATAAAAAATAAGTGCAAAAATATCCTGCCAGTTTTTATTCTCATTCCGACATTCCTTTGGCCATTCGCTTAAGGTAGGGGATGGATGCTGTTATAACGATAAGAAACAACATGACCGCGATAGCGGATCCATACCCCATCTTAGAATGGTAAAAGGTCTCCATATACATAAAATGGGCTATAACTTCACTGGAGTAAAAAGGCCCACCTCGAGTCATGGTGAAGACAATGTCAAAGACTTTGAGAGAATTTATTCCGGTAGTGATAACCACCACCATTAGAGGTGGTATTAACAAGGGTAGGGTTACATGCCAGAACAACTGCCAGTTATTGGCACCATCTATTTTTGCCGCTTCCGTTATCTGAGGAGGAATGCTCTTTAAACCTGCAGAGATTATGATCATGGAAAATCCACTCCACATCCAGGTTCCGGCAATTATGATACTATATAGGGCAGTTTTAGGATTACCCAGCCAGGGCTGGGCTAAACTGGACAATTTAATGAACCTGAGAAAAGCGTTTAGAACCCCGAAATCAGGATCATAGATGAATGCCCATATGATGCCCCCGGCGACGTACGAGATTACCATGGGAAAAAATACTATTGATTTCACCATACCGGCATACCACAGGTTTTCCTCCAAAAGTACAGCTATGGTTAAACCCAAACCTGTGGTAAGACAAGTATATAATACCATCCATATAACAGTGTTTTTCAAGGCATTTAGAAAAAGGGGGTCCCGGAGGAGCTTTAGATAATTTGATAATCCGAGAAACCGCATCGGGGAAAATCCGTTCCACTTATGGAGGCTTATATAAAAGGTGGAGATGGTGGGATAAAACACAAAAATGGCAAAAAGAGCCAGGGCAGGCAAAACAAACATAAAGAAATTTGTTGTCTCTCTTCCTCTCTTCATTTATCAGACATTAGGTCTCTTTTCAAAGCCATCAAAAAAACTTCTTTACATTGTATTTAGAATATCTCTCCTTCTTAAAATTTTTGGATTGAGCAGTTGGTTTTCAATGAGGCAGCCTCCTTTGTGAAAGGTGTACTGGCTAATCCACAAAAGAGGCTGCTCTTTTTTGATTGAAACCAAAGCTCGATCTACTTTCCCGTCCTTCCAGCCGAAAATCTCATTTAATAGAGGTCTTCCGCTTTAGCTTCCATAGTATTGAGTATATCTTCCAGTAATGTGGGATTGTCGAAAAACCTTTGAAGTTCAGCCCGGAACGCGGTGCTTAATTCAGTGGGTATCATATCGTCCAGATCGAATACAACCACATAGTTTGATAGAGCCAGAGCTTCCTTCTTAGCATTAGCATCATAGAAATCGAGAGTAACTAGTTTGTTGGGTGCTATGAGTCCACCCCTTTCAACCCATATCGCTTGCGCCTCTGGTGAGGCGAGAAAGTCTACCAGTATTTTGGCTTCTTCTATACCTTTGGCACCTTTGGCAATATTAACTATATCTGCTCCCACCGTTATGGCCATGGGAAAACTGGGATCAATTATGGGATAGGTGAAAAAGGTAAAGTCAACCCCGGGTTTCCAGCCAAATTCTGCCTGAGTCATTCCATTGATCCATCCTCCCATAAGCTGCATTCCCGCTTCACCTCTGGTTCTCTTCATAAATGACTCGAAGAAACCGTATCCAAGCAGATTAGGAGCAAAGTAATCTTTATCCAGTAAATCCTTAATTACCTCAAATGCCTCTACGACTTTGGGATGTTCCCAGCTTATTTCATGCCTTATCAATTGGTTGTAGAGTACGGGTCCACCTACTTTGAGAAAAGTATTTTCAAACCAGTCTGTCAAAGGCCAGGCATCCTTTGCGCCTGTTATAAGCGGGGGGGTGCCTGCCTCTTTAAACTTGGCACCGATATCCAGGAATTCATCCCAGTTTTTTGGCTCCGTTAAGCCCAGCTCCTCAAATTCTTTAACAGTGTACCAGAAGGCACTCTTGCAATTGGATTTAATCCATACTCCGTACACCTGATCTTCATAGCTGCCCATTTCCTTCCAGGATTGGCTATAATATCGGTCCCAATCCTTTTCCCTCCAGACATCGTCCAGGGCAAGCAACTGTCCAGCTCCGGCCAGTTCTCCCATGAAGGCCGGCCAGGGATGTGCAAATACAGCAGGAGGATCACCCGCTGCGAATTGCGTCATCAACAGAGCTCTGTATTCCTCTGATGGGCTTTGCTGCCTCATCAGCTTGATGTCCGGATGAAGTGCTTCAAATCGATCTAGCTCTGCGTTGAAACTCTCTCCCTCTCCTCCACCCCACATATGGCTGATTTCCACTGTTCGTTGGGCCTGCACCTGGATTGAGAAGCTCCAGATGAGTGCTCCCACTAGAGCTGCCAAAATAACCAACCGTCCTTTTTTTTGATTTCTCATCCTTTTTTACCTCCTTAAAAACATTTCACCTTTCTTCAAAATCTTTGATCTGGTGAAAGATCAAAGCTAGACTGGCCTATTTATTACCTCACCTCCCGTCAGGCTTTTATTTCTAGCCTTCTCTTATACCCCTCTTTTCTGAATGAAGACCATAATGCTTTGAAGTGAGTTAATGGATCTTCATAGTATTTGGATGTTATTTCAAATAAATTTGGTGCTGGTAGAATTTTTTTATTGGTAAACTCCCGGAGAACGTTGCCTGCAGGCTTCACAGATCCGTCTGTTCTTGTTATTCCCAAGAACCTTTCATGAATACACTTATCAAAGGGAGACTTCTCCCACAGACTTCTATCATAATCTGAGAAACACCATGCTAAAGCACCCAAAGAACCAACTCGACGCAAACCTTCCAGAGTCCTTCTGTAATACTCAGCAGCTTCCTCTTCACTGGCTAAGTAAACATTGGTTGTGCCTGAGGTAGATTTCTTCATTTCAATATACTTCGAGGTCTCGCCGGGTGGAACAGTCGGAAGTCCAAACTCTTCAAATAAAACCGGTTTTTTCCCTAGCGATTGGGTAAGTAAATTACAAAAGGGAACAAAATCTGGATTAACTGGGTCAATTCCCATTTTTGAGTAGTCGGGGTAGCCATGCATGCAAAGCAGATCTAAAATTTCTCCTGCGTCTGAAATCCAGTTGGTGACTACTTCAGCCTCTAAATTCTCTTGATGAAATCCACCGGTAATTGGATGATGATTATCCACTTTCTTTATTTCTTCTACTAGACTTTGCAGCCATTTTTTTGCCACCTCATGACTCCTTGGCATGGCGAGATTTTCAACTTCATTAGAGATATCCCAGGCATAGATGGCCGGATGACCCGAAAATTCCGAAGTAATTACCTTAACTTGTAGCTTCTGGGCGTCAAGCATTGTTTCATTTTCAAATAAGTTTTTTATCGGGTAATCTATTAACTTCCCCTTGGTAAGAGTTGGGTGCCTGTAAAACTTAGCTTTTTTATCCAAGGACCACTCTGGTAACAAACTTATGCCGCTCATGAAACCGCAGAAAAATGTTGGTATGATTTTAAGCTTATATCTCTCTCCCATATCAAGAACTTTCTTAAGATTTCTTAAAGCGTTAATGTCAATTTTCTCAGGTGCTGGCTGAAACTCTTCCCAGTCTAAAAATATACGCACAACATGAAGGTTCATATCCTTAATCTGTCCAAATTCGTCTCTGGCCTCTCCTTCATCAAATTCTTTCCACCAATACATAGCTTTTCTTCGTGGCCAATAATTAACACCTACCAAAAATTTATTTATTCCATTCATCTCTTCAGGAATCACTACTTGTTCCTTTCATGTTCTTAAACAAAATCCGTGCTTCTCAAATTTTCTCTCGGCCTCTGGTAAAAAACTGTTGGACTTGTCGTGGCATGCATGACCTTGGTATCTTTCTCTTTTGAGGTGTCTCTAGACTTTGCTCAGCTCTTTTTTTAAAAAGTCGATCATCTTCACCGGTGTGGGGTCAACTTCCTCAGCTATAGCTAAATAAAAACTTACCCAGTCTCCTATATATATTGCCGATAGGACTCTGGTTAACCTATTTTTCCCTTCTGTCCAGATTTCAGTCCATTTCACTTTTCTCTTTTTTATTATGGATTGAGTAACTTCAATTCTTTCTTTAATTTTTTCTCCCTCGCCGTGATCTCGAATAAAAATAGGGTAAAATCTTTTTAAATCTATCTTTCCTTCCTCTCCCCATCCCACAATCTCATTATGGTTTAGTTCGGGGAAAACGTCCCAGAAGGCCAAGATTTTACTGTTTTCATTAAACTGGGTCTTTAACCTGTGAGCAACCACGTCTGTCTTCCCTTCCACCCCGTACACGAGAGGTATTTTGCCAAGGAGTTCTTGTGCAAGGGATTTAGCCGGATTTTTACTCAATGGGACTTGTGGATGACATCTCTTCCTGACTTCACCCAAAACTTGAAGCAACTCGTCATAATTTTGAGGTTCTACCCATTTTAGTCTCTCTAAAACCTTAAGCATGGGAATAGATAGATAACCAATGGTTGTGCGAGGGGGCATCCCGGAAGGAACAATTAGACATGGTACTTCATCCTGTTTACTTAAATCTTTTAACTTACCTCCACTACAAATTGAAATAAGAAAAGACCTCCTTTTCTTACACTCCTCATAAGCCGAAAGAGTTTCCTCGGTGTTTCCTGAATAACTCACAATGAAGACCAAGCTCTCTTCATCTACCAGTCGAGGCAAGCCATAGTTTCGGTTGATAAAAATTGGTATTTTCAATCTTTGAGAAAAAAGGGTCTTTAATATATCGCCTCCTATAGCTGATCCACCCAGTCCACATACGACAGTTTTTTTTAATTGGCGTGGAGGAGAAAGGGGTAAAGTATCTGCCAGCCTAATTGCCTGCTGGCACTGAAGGGGGAAATCAAATAAGAGTTTCCACATTTTGCTTCTGTCAATCCTTTCTAACCTTTCCAGATCATCCCACATCTTAGCTTCCTTTCAAGATTTTTTTGATTTTCTTGGATAGCTTCCTCTGGGCGAATCTTCTGGCTTCGTATGAGGTGCTGAGTTTCAAAAGCTCTGAGGCCACTTTTTGCGTCTCTTCCCACGTCACCCCCCGAATAATTTTTTTTATCTCTAGAAGAGAAGTAGGGGCTACACTGAATTCATCTATCTCCAATCCCAGAAGAATCAAGACAAACAGCGGATCACTGGCCATCTCTCCACAGGCTCCCACCCAAATGCCTTCACGATGAGCGCATTTTACGATATTATCGATCAATCTCAAGATGGTTGGGTGCAGAGGCTGGTAAAGATAGGCTACCTTCTCATTTACCCGGTCCACTGCCAGGCTGTATTGTATTAAATCATTGGTCCCCAGGCTAAAGAAATCAACCTCTTTGGCCAGAAGGTCAGCTATTATCGCGGCCGAAGGGACTTCAATCATTGCTCCTACCTCGACATCGTCCGAAAAAGATGTTCCCTCTCTTTTTAGTTCTCTTTTTACCTCAGATAGAATTGTCCTGGCCTTCTCGATCTCCTCCACTCCTGAGATCATGGGATACATAATTTTTACCTTGCCAAAGGAGCCAGCTCTCAAGATAGCCCTCAGCTGAACTTTAAAGATGTCTACTTTCTCTAAACACAGTCTTATGGCCCTCCAGCCCATAAAGGGGTTTATTTCGGAAGGAACAGGAAAATGAGAGAGAAATTTATCTCCTCCCAAATCTAATGTTCTAATAATCACTGTATTGGGAGCTGCCTTCTCAGCCACTATTTTATAAGCTTGCATCTGTTCGGCCTCACTGGGTAGAGTTTCTCTATTCATATAGAGATACTCGGTCCTATATAACCCTACCCCTTCCGCTCCATCCCTTAAGGCAACATCTATCTCTTCCGGACCTGCGATATTAACTGCTAATTCTACTTCTCGGCCATCGAGGGTCTGAGGAGGTAAAGATCTCAAAGTCTCCAGTTTTTTTTGGTAAGAGAGAAACTCTTTCTGACTTCTTTTATACCGTTCTATTTGCTTGAAAGTGGGATTAACAACTATTTTTCCTTCATTTCCATCTAGGATAATTACTGAGCCTGGTTTAACTTTCTGGGTTATGTCTCGGAGTCCAACTACGGCAGGAATCTTCAGTGAGCGAGCCATAATAGCAGTATGAGATGTTCTTCCCCCAATATTGGTGGCAAAACCCAATATTTTATCTTTCTGCATAGCCACAGTATCTGAGGGAGCAAGATCATAGGCCACCAATATTATTTCCTCCTCTAGATGAGAGAGACTCAAAGTTGGTCTCTTTAGAAGGTTAGCCAGGACTCGCTCGCCTATATCTTCTACATCTCTGAATCTTTCCTGAATAAACCCAGCCTGAGCAGAGGCAAACTTTGCTGGAAAAGCTTTGAGGGTATTTCTAAGAGACGCCTCAGCGTTCAGTCTTTGCTTCCTTATTCTATCTATGGTAGCCCCGATAAGAAGTGGATCTTCCAATATTAATAGATGAGCCTGAAAAATATATGCTTCCTTTTCTCCTATGGTCTTCGTTACTCTTTTTTTTATTTCCTCCAGTTCCCTTTTTGATTCTTCCACCGCTTCCCTAAATCTTTTTATTTCAGCCTCTATTACTTCTTCTTTGATTTCATATTCAAGTATACAAAAAGTTTCCTTCTCCAGGATGTATACTTTTCCTATAGCAATTCCGGGAGAAGCAGCTATTCCTTTAGGCATAAACCTCCTCCATGGAGCTTTAAAATCTTTCTCGCCTCACCAACAAGGTATAGGGAGCCCGTTATACAAATTAAATCCTCATGGCGGCTTATCTTCACTGCGTATTTTAGAGCCTTAGTTAGGTCCTTTTCAATGACAACTCTTTGTTGGAATTCCTTCGTTCTTTTAGCAATATTTTCTGGCTCTGCGGCTCTTATGAATTTTATCTTAGTTAAGATTACCTCCTTAGCCAAAGGAAAAATTTCTCTGGCTACACTGTTAACATTTTTGTCCTTGCAACAACTGAAGACAAGAATTAAATTTTGATAGTTAAAATATTCTTTTATGGTATTTTTTAATGCTTTGGCCGAGGTGGAATTATGAGCCCCATCTAAGGCTATTAAAGGGCCATTTTTTATAACTTCTATCCTTCCTGGCCAATGAACTTTCTTTAAGCCTTCCTTTATAGATTCCTTTTTTATCTGCCAACCCTGCTTGTTTAAAAGTTCACACGTTGCAACCGCCATGGCTGCGTTTGTTATTTGATGTCTTCCTATCAGAGGAAGGTAAAGCCTCTCATAGCTGTCATAGAGACCTTTAAGGAAAAAAAATTGTCCATAGAGAGTACTTTCTAACTTTTTCCACCTCATTAGGTTCGATATCTTTAACAACTTTGCTTTTTTTTTATGACAGGTCTTAGCAATAATGTCTATGACTTCATCTTCTTGGGTAGGTGTGATCACTGTAGACCTTTCTTTGATTATACCTGTCTTTTCATAGGCAATCTTATCCAACGAATTACCCAGTAACTGAGTATGGTCAAGACCTATGGGAGAAATTAAACAGATGATCGGCTTAACAACATTAGTAGCATCTAACCTTCCTCCCAGTCCAACTTCCAATATTGAAAAATCGACCTTTTTTTTTGAAAAATATAAAAAGGCGAGACTGGTAATTACTTCAAAAAATGTTAGGGCGGATTTGACTTTTTCCACAGCTAACCTGATTTCGTCCACTAACTCAATTACTTCCTTTTGGCTAATTATTTCACCATTAACTTTTATCCTTTCTCTTAGAGAATAAAAATGCGGTGAAGTGTAAAGACCTGTTTTGAATCCTGCTTGATTCAATATGGAAGAGGTCATGGTACAAATAGATCCTTTCCCCTTGGTGCCCCCAACGTGTATAACTTTACCTATTTTATGGTGGGGATTACCGAGATAATACAGAAGGGTTTCAACCCGATTTAAGTTGAAATGATCTGGATCATAAAAAAGGTTTGTGTAGTATTCATAGTTAACGAAGCTATTTAGATATTTCAATGCAGCCTTATAAGATGTAGTTGATCGAAAGCTCATTCTAGATCCATCGAACGTTGAAATATTTCAGCCCTTATAGTAACTACAAAAATAATTCGTGGCGATTTTGACCTGACGTCTCCTGGAGGCTAAATATATCACGGAGAGGAGATTAGAATGAGTATAAACAACAGGTTACTATTTAAGAGCATGAATTTTTATTTCAAATCCTCATAAATGGGAAATTGCTGACAGAGCTCTCTTACCCAGCTTCTCATTTTTTTTCTCAAGGTTCTGTCCTCTGGACTCGATAGTATTTTATTTATCCACTTTCCAATTAATTGCATCTCAGGTTCTCCCATTCCCCTGGTAGTAAGAGCAGGGGTCCCCGGTCTGATCCCCGAGGTTATAGAAGGCGGTTGGGGATCAAAAGGGATACTATTTTTGTTAACCACTATGCCTGCTTCTTCCAAAATAGTAGCTGCTTTATCACCTGTTAGTGATTTTTTTGACAGATCAACCAGTATAAGATGGGTATCGGTGCCACCGGAGACCAATCTTAGCCCATCTTCCCTCAAGCTCTTAGCTAATGCTTTGGCGTTGGAGACAATCTGCTGTTGATATTCTTTAAATTCAAGTCTTTGCGCTTCCTGAAAACATACCGCTTTTGCGGCTATGGTATGCATGAATGGCCCCCCTTGAGTACCAGGAAAAATAGCTCTATCTATCCGAGAGGCAAGGTTTTGGCGACAGATGATCACTCCTCCGCGGGGACCCCGCAGAGTTTTGTGGGTGGTGGTAGTGACTACATTAGCGTAAGGAATAGGATCCGGGTGTAGACCAGTAACAATCAAGCCTATTATGTGAGCTACATCAGCCATAAGATAGGCACCTACCTCATCGGCAATCCTCCTCCAGTGAGAGTAATCTATAGCCCGCGGATAAGCGCTAGTCCCCACTATTATCAATTGAGGATGGCAATTTTCAGCTATAGCCTGAATTTCTTCATAATTAAAGGTCTCCGATTCTCTATCCACTCCGTAGTTGACGATCCGATAATGAGTATGAGGTAAAGTTGACCTATTTCCATGGGAAAGATGCCCTCCATGAGACAAACTTAAGGATAAAATGGTATCTCCCGGTTTAAGCAAAGCCTGATAGACAGCTATATTAGCCTGTGTTCCTGAATGAGCCTGTACATTCACATGCTCAGCTTTAAAGATTTTTTTTGCCCGGGAAATGGCTAACTCCTCAATCTCATCCATAAACTTACAACCCTGATAATGTCGCCTGCCTGGATATCCTTCAGCATATTTATCAATCAAGACCGAACCTTCCACTTCCAAAACTGCCTTACTGGGATAATTTTCTGAAGGAATAAGAGTTAAACTGCTTTGCTGACGCTGAAGTTCCTGCTTAAGAATCTCATTAACCTCAGGGTCATTTTGAGCCAATGAAATAGACATGGAGAGCTTTCCTTTAATGTTTGAAATGTCTCATCCCCGTGAACACCATAGCCATTCTGAATCTATCGGCAGCTGCAATTATCTCTTGGTCGCGCAGCGAACCACCCGGTTGAATTAAGGCAGTTATCTCTGATTTTCCTGCCTCCTCTACCGCATCAGGAAAAGGGAAAAAGGCATCCGAAGCTAAGCATGCACCACTAGCTCTATCACCAGCCTTTCCAATGGCAAGCCTAGAAGAATCTACCCGACTCATCTGTCCTGCTCCCACTCCAACTACCGTTTTATCTTTGGATAGAACGATGGCATTAGATTTTACATGTTTGCAGACTGTCCAGGCAAATAAAAGTTCATCCTGCTCCTTTTGAGTGGGAGCTCTTTCTGTAACTGTTCTTAGATTACTAGAAAAGTAGGTTTCTTCATCCCTTTCCTGAAAAAGAATTCCACCTCGCACTCCTTTTATCTCGCAGCCGAGGTTTTCTCTGACTAAAGAGCCGTTGACTTTCAGAATACGTAGGTTCTTTCCCCATTTTTGCCCGGTTTTTAGGATTTCCAGAGCTTTTTTTTCATAGTCAGGGGCAATTATGGCTTCAATAAATTTATCAGGTGAAGCTATTTCTTCAGCAGTGAGGGGATCCACTGTTCTATTTAATCCAATTATGCTTCCAAAGGCTGATACAGGATCTCCACTATAGGCATTTTTAAAAGCCTCTTGAAGATGAGAGGCACAGCCTACACCACAGGGGTTGGTATGTTTTATTACCACGGCTGCTGGTTCTCTAAATTCTGATACTATGGCTAAAGCGGCATCTAGATCCAAAATATTATTAAAGGACAGGTCTTTCCCCCAAAGTTTTTCAGTAGAGGAAAGACTTGGTCGAGTCTCGATCCACTCTCTGTAAAAGGCAGCCTTCTGGTGGGAGTTTTCTCCATACCTCAGATTTTTTTGTTTCTTAAAGCTCAAGTTTATTATATCAGGAAATTTTTGTCCGGTTTCCTTTTCCATGTAGTGTGCAATAAGGGCATCATATGCACTAGTTTCCTGGAAGACCCTCATAGCTAAATTAAGACAGGTAGCCTGGCTGAGACAACATCTATTTTCTTCTAACTCCTTGAGGATCTGGGGGTACTGATCAGGACCGGTCACTGTGGCTACATAAGGAAAATTCTTAGCTGCCGCCCGAAGCATGGTAGGTCCTCCGATGTCAATGTTTTCTCTAGCCTCTTTTAGACTCACCCTGGCCTTTTGCACAACCTCCTGGAAAGGATAAAAGTTTACCACCACCATGTCGATAAGTTCAACACCGTATTGCTTTATTTCTCTCATCTGTTCAGGGTCATCTCTTACAGCTAAAATAGCCGCATGAATCCTGGGGTGCAAGGTTTTAACTCTTCCACCAAGCATAGCCGGACTATGGGTATACCTTGATACATCTCTTACCCGTATCCCAGCTTCTCTAAGGGCTCGTGCTGTACCTCCGGTGGAAAGAATCTCTATTCCTAATTTGGCGAGTCCTTTAGTAAAGTCAACTATTCCTTCCTTATGGAAGACACTGATAAGAGCTCTTTTGATCTCAGGCATTTTATCTTTCTCGAAAATTCCGATAATTCAACATAGCAAAATATTTTATCACGTCAAGAAATATCTCGGGACTCTTCCCCTTCGTCGCTGTATCTGAATATAGCGTATAGCGGGTAGCGTAGAGCGTATAGAATAAACTTAAAAGTGGTAGTTGTTTAGGGTTTTACTATCCGCTAAACGCTATACGCTCTCTTTTGGAAAAGTCCCTCGATACGTGTATAAATCTTCTGAATGCAAATACTTTCCTGGGTACTATCAAGTCAGTTGACCGATTAGATTTGTTTTGCTATAGTGTCTGCGAATCAATCATCGAGGCCGAAATTGAGATTATATAAAAGTGAGGTGATTGTGCTTAGAGATTATGATCTAGGAGAACAAGATAAAATAGTTGTTTTTTATTCACGAAGATATGGAAAGATAAAAGTGGTAGCAAAGGGGGCTAGAAGAATAAAAAGTAGGTTTGCTGCCCAGGTTCAGCCTCCTTCTTATGATAGTGTGGTAATTCACAAAGCTACGAGAGGTGGTCTGCATACCTTGAGCGAGTGTAAGATTAATTACCCTTTTATAGGGATCAGAAAGAATCTCCTTAGGTTCGCCTATAGCTGTTATCTGGCCGAGTTGATTGACAAATGTTTGGAAGAAGAACAACCAAATTCTCATCTTTTTGAACTTCTGGTAAAGGCCTTTTATTGCTTAGAAGAAATTCCTAAACAAAACTTAAGTCTTTTGATGCGAAGTTTCGAGATAAAACTCTTAAAAATTTTGGGTTACGGACTATACCTAAGCAGATGTATAAATTGTGGAAAAGAAAAAGGAAAGATTCAATCTCTCTTTATTAGCATAAAGTCAGGTGGACTTCTTTGTGATGATTGCCAAGAGGAAGATAAGAACAGGCTAGAGGTTTCAAAAAAGACCGTTCTCTTGATGAATTATCTTCTTCATACAAGCCTGAAGAAGACAGTTCAACAAAATTGTGATAAGGCCATAGAAGTTGAACTGGAGGCTATTCTAAAAAGGTATCTTTCTTATCAATTATCGAGGGAGATGATTACTTCTCGCTTTGTTTGTATCTCTGAAAAGTTGGAATTGAAGCACCCAATAATATAGGGAGGAGTCAGTGGAAGACCGCACCGAAGAGACGGTTCATACAGAGGAGCAAGATTCATCCTTAAGCACAATTGGAAGTTATTTGGAAGGCATAGGGAAAACTCCTTTACTCACCAAAGAGGAAGAAAGGGAGCTTGCTAAGAGGATAAAAGAGGGAAAGCAAAAATTAATCCAACTTATGAGAGGATCGTCCGATATCATTAATAAGAATAGAGAACTTCTCGTCTTATTTCAAAAGGGAGGAAAGCTGTCTAAAAACTTTGGTGATCTTGATCGTAATCCAGATAAGGTCAGGGAGATGGTTGATTTCTTAGAACACGAACTCCCGAAAATGGAGAAAATAGCGTCTGACCGAGATAAAAGGAAGATAAAACAGATCTTAAAAGAGGCAGTGAAAGTAAAATCATCGTGTGAGGCAGACAGGAAGAAGATGATGGAAGCCAATCTTCGTCTGGTGGTAAGTTTTGCCAAAAAGTACACCGGTAGAGGAGTTTCTCTTTCAGACCTTATCCAGGAGGGAAACATTGGCCTTTCTCGGGCTGTGGATAAGTTTGACTATGAATGTGAAAAGCGTTTTAGCACCTATGCCAGTTGGTGGATACGCCAGGCTTTATCCAGGACTATTGCTGATCAGTCAAGGACCATACGTCTTCCAGTTCACATAGCTTATTTGTTAAGAAGGTTGAGCAGAGTATCCAGACAACTAGAACAGAAACTAAAAAGAGAGCCTACTCCCGAGGAAATTGCTGAACAGGTAGATTTTTCTCCAGAAAAGATCAGGCAAATGCTCGGAATAAGCCAGACCACAGTCTCAATTGATAAACCGGTGGGAGAGGAAAAAAATAGTTCAATGATCGAGTTCGTTTCTAACACTAGTATACCTCCACCTGTTTATAAGCTTGCCGTGGATATGCTCAAAGAGGGGGTAAGAGAACTACTAGAAAAGGTAGTAAAAGATCCACGTGAATTGGAAATATTAAAGTTGAGATTTGATCTGGAAGAGAAAGGCGATTATTCTTTAAGACAGATTGGGAAGAAATACGGAGTCAGTAGGGAGAGAATCAGACAGATTCAGGAAAGAGCTTTAAAGAGATTAAGGGCTCCGGCGGAAGAAAGAGGATTGAGAGGTTATCTGGAACTATTGAATAGCCTGAGGGCAGAAATGCAGGAGAGCTACACCGAATAAATGAGGAGGATGCTTGGCTAATCTCTCGGCCGGAATAATTGGTTTACCTAATGTTGGTAAATCAACCCTTTTTAACGCTCTTACACAAGCAGGAGCGCAGGTGGCAAAGTTTCCTTTCTCCACCGTATCTCCCAATGTGGGAAGGGCGTTGGTTCCTGATCCACGACTGGAGAGACTAGCCGAATTAGTAGATCCCGAGATTACCACGCCAGCGTCAGTGGAGTTTATAGACGTAGCTGGCCTGGTTAGAGGTGCCCATCGCGGTGAGGGCCTGGGGAATGAGTTTTTATCTAGAATAAGGTCGGTTGATCTTTTAGTTGAGGCACTGAGGTGCTTTGAAGGGAAAGAGATTGCCCATCCCGAAGGGAGTATAGATCCGATAAGAGATGCCGAGATAATTGAGTTAGAATTGCTTCTCTCTGACTTGAAAGTTGTGCAGCGGCGGTTGACAAAGCTGGATAAACTGGTAAAATCGAAAGCTAAAGGAAGTCAAGAAAGATTTGGTCTTTTGCAAAAGATTAAAACAAGCCTTGAAGAAGGAAATGCGTTGAGAAAGATTTTAACAGAAAAGGAGAAGCAAGAGCTTGTCGAAGAAGGTCTTTTGACTCTTAAGCCCTTACTTTACGTTGCTAACGTGGATGAAAATAACCTAACTTCTCCATCCTTTTTACTTAAGAGCTTGAGAGAAGATGCCTCCCAGAAGGAACTCAGGTTAATAGAAATATGTGCACAATTGGAGGCAGAATTGGCAGAAATGTCTGCGCCAGAGAAGGCAGAATTCCTTAAGGAGTTGAGGATAGAAGAAGGAATCAACAAGTTGATAAGAGAGGTGTACCAGCAGCTAAATTTAATTACCTTTTTCACCATCAGCGGGGGAAGGGAAGTGAGGGCCTGGTCAGTGGAAGAAGGAACCACTGCTTCTCAAGCAGCAGGCAGAGTCCATTCGGACATGCAAAAGGGCTTTGTAAGAGCAGTGGTAGTCGCGGTATCAGATTTGCTTGAGGTCGGATCAATGAAAGGGGTCAAAGAGGAAGGAAAGGTTAAGATAGAGGGAAAGGATTACCTGGTAGAGGACGGAGATGTGATACATTTTAGGTTTAGCCCGTAAGATGTTTGCTATCTTACGGGGTTTACTAGATAGCTAGAGAAGAGGTCTCAAAATGGCATGGTATCAAGCAAGTTTTGCTGTCAAAACCGAATTAAATGAAGAAGAAAAAACTACCCTTTTAGATGGATTTAAAGAGATTGTTAGCCACGACAAAGGTGAGGTAGAAGATATATCGCAAATAGGGGTAAGGAAGTTTGCCTATGAGGTGGAAAAAGAAAAAGAGGGCTTTTTTATCACGGTTAATTTTCAGATAAATTCTTCAGAAGTAAATCGAGTTCGAGAGTTTCTTAAAGCCAGGGAAGGGATAGTGAGGTCGATGATAATAAGGAGAAAAGCCCCTCCGGAGAAAAAAAAGGAAGAAGGAGAGAAAAATGGCCAGTCTGAACCGCGTGATCTTAATAGGAAACCTCACTCGTGACCCCGAACTTCGCTACACTCCTGATGGAACTCCTGTAGCCAGTTTTACCATCGCCGTTAATCGTGCTTTTACCACTCGGCAAGGAGAAAGAGAAGCTGATTTTATACCCATTGTAGTATGGCGGAAACGAGCCGAGACTTGCTCGGAATATCTGGCTAAGGGAAGTCAGGTAGCCGTGGAGGGAAGACTTCAGATTCGTAATTATGAAGACAAGGATGGTGTTAAAAGACGGGTAGCAGAGGTGGTTGCCTGGAGCGTCCAATTTCTGCAAAGACTAAAAAAACAATCTCTACCGGAAATTCCGGAAGAGAAGGAAGAAAACCAGATAGACAAAATTCCTCTTCCCGAAGAGAAGGGAGAAAGCCTTGAGACCTAGACCTCTACTTAAAAAAAGAAGGGTTTGTATTTTTTGCCGGTCAAGAAGTGATTCTATAAACCATCTGGATGTAAAAGCTCTCGGATATTATATCGATGGTCGAGCTCGAATAAAAAACAGAAGGCGCACCGGTACCTGTGCCAAGCATCAACGAAAGTTATCCAGAGCAATTAAAAAAGCTAGAGAGATGGCACTTTTACCTTATAAATAAGAGAATCTCAGGACTGTTCCCCTTGGTCGCTGTATCTGAATATAGCGTATAGCGGGTAGCGTAGAGCGTATAGAATAAACTTAAAAGTGGTAGTCGTTTAGGGTTTTACTAAACGCGTAAATGCTCAGTAAACGCCGTGTCACATTGAGTTTTCAGGGTAGCCGCACCCTTTAGGGGGAGCAGGCTCGACTTTCTCGAGCCGTCAAGGGGGGCATTCCGAAGGAATCGGCGAAGCCCTATTTCCCCCCTTGAGTATTTTGTGTGAAAGGATAGAAGATGGAAATTATATTAACGGAAAATATCAACAATCTGGGCCAGAAGGATGAGATAGTCGAGGTAGCTGATGGCTATGCGCGTAATTTCCTTATCCCCAAAAATTTGGCCTTGAAGGCAACTCCCGGCAATGTTAAGCAATGTAAGGAGAAGAAAAAGCTCATCCAACAGAAGAGAGAGAAGGGAAAGTTCAAGGCGCTTAGAGTGGCAGAAAAACTACGAGGAGTAAGACTGGTATTGGAAAGAGAGATGGGGGAGGAAGGAAAGTTGTTCGGGGTGGTTACCTCGCAGGATATTGTTCAGGAGATTAAAAAGAGGTTTAGTCTAGAGATAGATCATAGAAAGGTTAATTTAGACGAACCTATTCGAGTCATTGGAATCAAGAAGGTTTCTCTCAAATTGCATCTTGAGGTGGAGATTGATCTCGAGGTGGAGCTGAAAAAATGCGAAAAGAACACCAAAAGAGCTAAAAATGGGTAATAAGAAAAATAAAATTTATATAATTGATGTTACTAACCGGGATGGAGTTCAAACCTCCAGATTGGGGTTAGCCAAATTAGAAAAGACTATTATTAACTTTTATCTAAATGACATGGGAATTTATCAGTCAGAGTTCGGTTTTCCCTTTACTAATCATGAAATAAGTTATCTTAAGGCTAATCTTGAACTGGCCAAAATGGGAGTGCTTCAGCCGATAATCTTGAGTGGCTGGTGTAGAGCCGTCAAAGATGATGTAAAGAGAGCTCTGGCTATAGGAGTTGAGTATCTTAATATATCTATATCTACTTCTCAACAGATGGTTAAAGGAAAATTCGAGGGTAGAATGGTTAGGGAGCCGGAGAAGGATCTATCCAAACCTACTATAATAGGAATGATGGTAGAGACTCTTGAGGAGGCCAAAAAGGGAGGGATGAAGATAGTAGGAGTAAATGTTGAAGATGCCTCTCGAACGGATGATGCGTTTTTGTTGAAATTCAGCCGAGCAGCTAAGGAGTATGGTGCGGACAGAATAAGATATTGTGACACGCTGGGCTGCGATGACCCTTTTACCATCTATACTCGAGTAAAAAATCTAGCTGAAGAAATCCAAATACCCATAGAAATACACTGCCACAACGATCTGGGATTGGCGGTAGCTTGTTCAGTGGCTGGAGCCAAAGGAGCTATAGATGCCGGAGTAGATGCTTATATAAATACCTGCATTAATGGAATGGGGGAAAGAGCAGGTAATGCAGATTTGATATCAGTAATATTAACTTTAAGGAAATCCAACGGTCTAAAAGACTTGAATCTTCTAGATGAAAGAGTAGATCTTTCCAAAGCCTGGAAAATCGCTAAATACGCTTCTTATGCTTTTGGTATTCCCATCCCGGTGAACCAGGTAGGAGTGGGAGGAAATGCTTTTGCTCATGAATCGGGAATCCACGCTGATGGAGCTTTAAAAGATAGACGTAACTACGAACTTTATGATTTCGAAGAATTAGGAAGAGGAGAACCTGAGATAATAGAAACGGGAAGAAAGATAACCACAGGAGAATATGGTGGGATTAAAGGGTTTAGGAATGTCTATGAGAAGCTGGAGATTGAATTTAAGGATAAAGAAGAGGCTTATAAAATCTTGGAGTTAGCTCGCTATGCTAACGTACACACTCAAAAACCCCTTATCGATGATGAACTTCGTTTTATTGCCCACTATCCTCAACAAGCCAGGCAAATTCTAACTGTTACTCCTCCCAATCTAGACGATCTAGATTAGTTAGATTCTGCCAAAAACCGCTTTCCCACTTCCCACACGTTGCCTGCTCCAATAGTCAGTATTAAGTCATTCTTCCTGGACTCTTTTCTTAAAAAACCCAGGATTTGTTCCGGAGCTGAAAAATAATAAGTTGGTTTTGATCGGTGCCCTTTAACCTCATTGAATAATAATCTCCCACTGACTCCAGCTATAGAACTTTCCCCGGCAGGATAAATTTTGGTTAAGAGGAGAATATCCGCATCATTAAAACAGCGAGCGAATTTAGAAAGAAGCATTTTAGTTCGACTGTAACGATGAGGCTGAAAGACCACAACTATTCGTGGTTTTATTCTCTTGGCAGCCTTCAAAACCTCCTCGATCTCAGTGGGATGGTGAGCATAGTCATCAATTACCAAGATCCCGGAACCTGTTTGTCCTACTGGTTCAAATCTTCTTTTTACTCCTTGAAAGGAAGAAAGACTTACCTTAATCTGATCCCATCCTACTCCCATACTTCTACCCACTGTGATAGCTGCTAAAGAATTATATACATTGTACCGACCAGATAGAGCAACCGTAATCCTCTCCAATTCTTTTCCTCTATATCTAACTTCATAAGAGGAGGTAAACTCTTCTAATCTAACTTTATTAGCTACTACATCAGCTTCTGAATCTATCCCATAGCTGATCAGTCTTTGAGAATAATGTAAAGAGATTCTTTTTAAGACTTTTTTTAGCAAAAGATCATCTTTATTCACGATTAAAGTACCTTTGGCTTTAAGGTTATGAGTAAATTGAATAAATGCCTCAACGAGTTTATTTTGGGAGCCATAATAATCTAGGTGATCATCTTCCAAACCGGTAAGAACGCAGATTTTGGGAAGAAGACACAAAAAGGAACCATCAGATTCATCACTTTCCACTACCGCGTATCTATCCCCTCCTAATTGGCTGTTACTACCAATTTCATTCAGCTCTCCTCCAATGAACATAGTAGGATTTTTACCTGCCCGATGGAGAATAGAAGAAATAAGGGAAGTAGTGGTGGTTTTTCCATGAGTCCCGGCGACGACAATACTTTCTTTGTCTCGTATGAGATATCCTAGAAGTTTTCCTCTGGAGATAGCTGGGATTTTTTTTCTTTTTGCCTGCAGAAGTTCAGGATTATCGGCCGGAATGATGGAGGAAAATATCACCAGGTCGACTTCCTTAAGATGGGAAGAATCATGGCCCTGGTAAATGGTAGCTCCTTTGGCTTGTAGCTTTTTGGTTAGATTATTTTTTCTCTTATCCGAGCCGCTTATTAAATAGCCCATTTGCAACAATACCCGAGCCAGCCCACTCATGCCTATTCCTCCAATTCCTATGAAGTGAATAGACCGAACTCCTTTTAGCATTGAGTTTTCTCCAAGAAATATCTCGGGACTCTTCCCCTGGATACGTGTATAGATCTCTTCATGGTACGATCAAGAATACCGAAGGACATCTTTTTCTACACCTCATTTTTATTGATTGACCAGGCTAAGTATTAGTTCTATTACTTCCCTGGTAGCCTGTGGTTTGCCTAGCGTTTTACTTTTTTCGGCCATTCGTTTAAGAAAGCTTTTATTGGTGATTAAGTCCAAAATGGTGGTTTTTAATTTTTCTGGGGTGAGATCCTCCTCTAAAATAAGGTAAGCTGCTCCTATGACTTGCAAAACCTCTGCATTTTTCCATTGATGTCCCCCGGTAGCATGTGGATAAGGAACTAAGATAGCCGGCAGTCCTCGAGAGGTGACTTCGGCCATGGTTGTTGCTCCGCTTCTACAGACAACTAAATCTGAGACAGCGTAAGCGTATTCCATTTGAGGTAAGTAGGAAAGGATTAGCGATTTTATGGCCACGGATTTAAAGGATGTTCTGACCCATTCTACATCTTTTTTCCCGGTGATGAAAATTATCTGAATTTCCTTACCTAATTTTTCTTGTAGTAAGAGCTTCATCGCTTCTATTCCAAATTTATTCAAGCTATGAGCTCCTTGACTGCCCCCTAAAAAAAGAAGGGTAAATTTATCTTTACCCAGACCTAACTTTTCTATTGCTTCTTCTTTTCTTACTTTTGTGATTTCGCTACGGATAGGATTACCGGTAAGGTAGGTTTTTCGTAGTAGCCTCGGAGAAAGATATTTCTGTGTCTCCGAGAAACTAAGAGCTATTCTCGATGTCCATGGTGCAAGAAGTCTGTTACTCAGAGAAAGCCGCACATTTTGCTCACAGATCAAACTCGGAATGCCGAAAAAAGAAGCGAGTATAATCAGCGGACATGAATGGAAACTTCCCATTCCTATAACTACTTGGGGTTTAAATGTCCAGAGAATAAAAAGGGATTGAAGAAAGGATATGCACAGGCCCCACCCGAAGACTATCCACTTACTCGAAAAATATCTGGGATAACTCTGGATACTTATTTGGCGTAAGTTAAATCCCTGTGATGAAACAAGGTAAGACTCAAGTTCCCTTTCTCCTCCCACCATGAGAATTTCATCAGCAAGGCGGTGTTCCTTGAGATAGGAAGCTATGGCTAATCCGGGATAGATATGCCCCCCGGTGCCTCCTGCAGCAATTAATATTCTCATCTGCGCTTTTTCTTATATTTTGGTCGCTCGCCTCTTTTTTTCTTATATTTTTTGATTTTTGTTTCTACTGTTTTTGCTGGTTCTTTTTCTCCTATCTTTGTCTTCTCTTTATCGGTTCGGTCTACTTCAGCTTTTCCTACCTCTATTTTTTCTTTCCCTGTCGGGATTTTTTCTGCCTCAGTGGTCCTTAGCTCAACTTTCTTGCGTCTTACGGGGACCTTCTCTGGAGTATCTCTTTCCAAGCTATATACAATGGGGGTAGCTACAAAACTTGAGGAATAGGTTCCCACTATTATTCCCACCAGGAGAGCAAAGGTAAACCCATGAATCGCAGCTCCTCCCCACAGAAATAGAACCAGAACGACTATGAAAGTAGTTAGGGAGGTAATAACAGTTCTAGGCAGGGACTGATTAATACTTAGGTTAAGGATTCTTTTCAAAGAGATCCGCTTTCCCTTTCGGTAGGTCTTGAGATTTTCCTTGGTCCGAGCATAAATGACGATAGTATCATTTAGCGAATACCCAATTATAGTGAGAAGAGCAGCGATCACCGGAAGATTGAACTCAAAATTCCCCAAAGAGAGGGCCCCGATGCTGATAAAGACATCATGAATTAAGGCAACCACCGCTCCCCCGGCAAACTTAAAGTCGAACCTCCAGCTAATATAGATGAGCATACCAGCCAGAGCAAAAATTATAGCCAGTACGGCTTTGCGCCGAAGCTCTTCACTGACCTTGGGACCAATCAAGTTAATACTTCGAACCTCAAAGGCATCCCTTTTTTCCTTGAATTCATCTCCTAGGGCTTGCTCAATTCTGGCGATGGTCTTTTTGTGAATAATTCCCTGCATAAGAGAAATAAGGGGAGCTCTCTCTATCTGGTTGATATTGACTTTTTCGGTCTGGGAAGGCTCAATGGTTAGAAGATCGACGAGATTTTTATATCCTACCGCTTCTATTCCAGGAAGACTTTTTAACTCCTCAAGATGGGCAAACTTACCGTGTTTTTCTCGATAAGCAATTATCTGGGAAGCAATATTCTGAGAAACCTGCTCTACACCAGTCCTTACAAGAACTAAGTTATCCTTCTTTTCCCCGTACTGCTGTATAACTGCTCTACCTAAGCCTATCTTAGCCAGACCCGATCTTATCCGGCTAATAGAAGGAGACTCTGTGAATTGGAGATGAATCTCTATTCCCCCGGTAAAATCTAAACCAAGCTTTGGTCCTCCTTTTAAAATGAGAGAAGTAAGGCCGGCAACTATGGCAGCTCCGGAGACAAAAATGGCTACTTTTCTCAAATCAACGAAGTCTATGTGGGTTTCACCAAAGAAACGCATTCTTTCTTCCTAGATACTGAGTTTGCTCACCGGTCGTCCGGCTAATAAGAGATTAAAGATAACCCGAGTCACTACGATAGATGTAAATAGACTTATTAATATGCCGATAGATAGGGTGGTGGCGAATCCCTTGATGGGACCGGTACCAAATTGAAAAAGAACCAGGGCAACGATTAGGGTGGTTATGTTAGCATCCAGAATGGTGCGAAGAGCCCTTTCATAACCAGCATCAACAGCCGAACGAGGGGCCCTTTCCCCCCTCAATTCTTCCCTTATTCTTTCAAAAATAATTACGTTGGCGTCGATACTCATTCCGATGGTGAGGATAATCCCGGCAATCCCGGGAAGAGTCAAAGTAGCCTTTAAGGCTGCCAGGGCTCCCAATAAAAAAAGTAGATTCAGTAGGAGGGCTGAGTCGGCGATTAAACCCGCCTTTTTATAATATATCCCCATAAAGACGAGAACGCAGATCATGCCGATAATTCCTGATAATAACCCCTTTCGAATAGAGTCTCGTCCTAGTGAAGGACCGATCCAAGTATTTTGGATAGGTGTAAAGGGCACCGGTAGAGCACCGCTTTTGAGAACTATTCTGAGCTCATTAGACTCATCTATAGTAAAGTTTCCTTCAATGACTGCTTTCCCTCCGGTAATTCGGGCCTTTATCACCGGTGCCGATTTAACGACGTTATCCAGTATTATGGCAAGCCTTTCTCCAATATGTTTTCCCGTAATCTCAGAAAAATTATCGGCTCCTTCAGCATTAAAATCGAGCGCTACATAAGGCTGACCCCATTGATCCATCTCTACCCGAGCGTCTTTTATGGCTCTGCCTGACAAAAGAGTATCTTTCTTTAGCAGGTAGGGAGTCCCTTGAGAATTATAGAGAATCTCGTTATCAGGAGGTACTTCTCCCTTAAGAGCCTTGTTTATATCTCCGGCCTCATCTACCAGCTTGAACTCCAAAAGGGCGGTCTTGCCGATGAGATCCACAGCACTTTGGCGATTTTCTATCCCTGGGAGATCCACCACAATCCTGGTATCTCCCTGACGAGTAATAGTAGGCTCTCTTACGCCAAACTGGTCTATTCTATTTCTTATAACCTCTAAACCCATAGCTATGGCATCTTTAACATTTTCTTCGGGAGGAAGTTTGGAGGTGTCTGCTTCCAGTACCAGATGCATACCTCCTTTTAAATCAAGTCCGAGATGTATCTTCTCACCCGGAGGATAGATGGCCCATATGGCTAAAGCTATCAATCCCAATATGAACAACATCAGCCACTTACTATAGCGGTACATCTCGCGCCTCCTTCGCAGAGATTGAATGAACCTCTCTTTATCAGGACTGTAGCAATTTTTCTCAATTTATCATAAAGCAAAAAAAATGTCAAATTCAATTGTGGGAACTCCAGATTCCTTTGGTAAAATCAGTGGACATTTCCCCAGAATTATGCTAATTTAAAATCGAAAGGTTTCGGAGATTAGTAGCGAAAAACCCATATTTATGCAGTTTATAATAAAATAAAGCAACTAAAGGAGAGAAAGTGGCGAATAAGGCTAAAATCGGGATTCTAGATTTTAACGATGAGCGGGAACATGTGCTTCAG
>Ga0209977_10000069_pt1 | contig 37346 bp, 37 predicted proteins | sample SumtaG_2_FD_183113 | JGI IMG/M metagenome (GOLD analysis project Ga0209977, IMG submission 183113) | Deep subsurface microbial communities from Indian Ocean to uncover new lineages of life (NeLLi) - Sumatra_00607 metaG (SPAdes) (version 2) | ecosystem: Environmental > Aquatic > Marine > Oceanic...
CAAAGGCAAAGTTATCCTTCCGGTACCGCCAGCAGCATCTAAAATCTTTGCATCTCTGTTTTTGGGGAGATATCCTTTTAATAGTTCCCAGTCCACATAGTTTTCAACTGCACCTTCAAAACTCTCATACCACTCATCGTAGCTATTAGCATGTTCTTCCCACTTCTTTTTAACTCCCTTAATATATTCAGATCTATCTTCTACCATTATGACTCCTCACCCTATTTTATCTCTAACAAATCCTCAAAATCTAAGCTTATGTATGGGATATCGTTTTCAATTCTATATTTCCGATTTACCATAAACTTACCAACCCATGACTTATGATCATTTACATCATATTTTTCAAATAACAGAGTATAATAATAAATTTCCAGCTCTTTCAAGAAATATGGTAACTGATTTACCCAGAATGTGTTTACGTTGTTTTCAGTAACATATCCTTTCAAGAAATTCTTCAGAAATCTACTAACGAGTTTTTCTTTGTCACATCTATTATACAGTACGACTATATCAAAGAGCGGTGTGGCAATGTCCATGACGAACCACCCATATGAACAATCATCAAAATCAAATAGTGTGATTGTATTGTTATCAAGATCTACATAGAAATTTGCGAAATGCAGATCATTATGAATAAGACCATAACAATCTTTATCTTTAGCCAATGAACATATGTAATTCATGTTTTTTTCATATTTCTCTTTAATTATTAATTGTGAAGAATCAAGACATTTTGTCGAATTATAAAGGTTCCTAATCATATTCCATTCGGGTCTTTTTAACGAAAGACCTGAAGGTATATATTCTTTTGCTAACGCATGCATTTTCCCAACAGCCTTCCCGATATTGTGATAGAGCGTATCGTTCCATTGATCTGACGACAAGCGTTCAGCCAGGGTACCTCTCGCTTTCTCAGATACAACAATCGTATAAATTTTATTGTCTTGTTCTGCAAGTTCAATGAGATTGCCGTTTCTCGAAACCACAGGCTTGGGTACAGAAGCTCCATGTGAAGCAAAATAACTTGTCCATCCTTGAATTGCTTTCACCGCCTGAATGCTGTACTCATCGTCTGGAGGAATTATTCTTAGTACATATTGTCTATTATTTTGAGCAAACTCGTAAACATGAGTGTAATGTCCTCCAGACATAGGTTTCAGTTGCGGCTTTTCAATTCCATAACATTGCGCTGCATAGTCTACAATTTTTTCATTCACTTACATTACTCCAAAATAGTGTTATTATTGTATGACATCTTATTCATTGTCTCGAGCGTATCTGAAACTACCAAAGATGGCTTCAGGAGGGTAAAAACCCGAAAAAAATTCATTGAAACAAACGTCACAGCACCAGATCATCTTCAGTCCTTTTTCCTCCAAGTTAGTTAGGATTTCTGCAAGGATTTCATCTAATGATACTTAATTGGGCTTTTTTGAGATACCATAGAAAAGTGTCTCAAGAATAAGTTAATTCCTGGTTTCTCTTCATAAACAATTTTAAAGTCATTTCCTATTAAGTGACCAGTAATATCATCTACTGCAAAAACACCCCAGTTTTTAAAAATTCTGGCCGTAAACCTTACAAGTGTAATATCATCTAATATATAAAACCCCTTCGGTCTTAAAACACGACCTATTTCATTTAATGCTTTATCCCAATTACATATGTGGTGCAAAACATCGAAAGACAGAATCATATCAAACTTTCTATCTTCAAATGGAAGCTGTGTAACATCCGCTTCAAAGAATCTTAAATACTCATTCTCTATGTTATCTTTTTTTGCTCTTTCAATCTGTTCAGGATCTAAATCGATCCCTGTCACATTCCATCCACATCTCTTTGCTAAATATGATGAGACTACTCCGATACCACATCCAACTTCCAATACCTTTTTCACATTACTTATATCAATCTGACGAAATAATCGTTCCGCAATCTTTATACTCTTCTCGGCTTCCTTTTTTCTATTTACAAATATTTTTTCTAATTTACCTATCTTCATTTTCTCTATACCTTTTCATAACATAGTTTCTGATTTTATCTTTCGGTGTCTCTCTGTATAAACTCCGCGAACCGCAAACTCGCTGCTAAGCGATACTGCATTTACCGTTTTTTATTACAATGGTACATTTTTATCACATTTTCAATATATTTTGTATGTAACCTTTCATGATCAACTAACCTTCGTAAAACCTTTCTGGTGGTCCATAAATCACATACTGGACTTTTATCTTTCTTGGGCTGAGAAACCCCTCTCATTCTTCTCTCTGGAAAATTTTTCAGGCAGTCAATCACTATATCACGAGTGTAGTTCAATAACTCAAAGACATCCTCGGGGTAATCTTCCGGTAGTTTAATGTTAAGACGAGAAATATACCATGGCTCAACATATGCTATATGCTTCAAGCAATTCCTTATAGTGCGAGGTTTACCTGGAGGTTTCCAATCAAGACATTCCTCAGTCATTGAAGAAACAAGCTCCAGTAGGTCTTTGCGTGAATATCCCATCAAACGGATGGTTCTTTCAATGTCACCTCTCCGTACAGGTAAGACTTCTAACCAAAATAGCGGTTCAGGTTTACCGGCTTCAGTAGGATTATAGTTTACTCGGAGCATTTCAGCGATCTCTACTTCCATGTCATCGCCTATATCTGGATGACTCTCCTTATATCTATCCAACCAATCAAACCACTCAACTATTGCGATTCTCACTTTTTCCAAAACGCTTTCCTTCGTCCGTCCGAAAACCCAGCACCCAGGACAGTCTGGGATAAATGCACCGGTTGCTTGAGGACCAACCTCAAGGCACACAGATATTTTCGAAATCATTTCTCACTCTATCAATAAGCATGGAGCAATATCGCTTAAGCGGTATATTTTCCTACCATTATAATTTCTTACAAACTAATTCACCTTTTCCTATCGGAACTATTAGAGAATCAACTCTTGGATCTTCCATAACACGGTTTATGAATGGCTCAAGAACTTCTCTGTGACTTATTACATTATCTGCCACCAGAATACCACCCTCTACCATTTTTGGTGCAACAATCTGATAATAGTTCAAATAATTCTCTTTTTCAGCGTCCAAAAAACAAAAAGAGATATTGTTATATTTTGGTAGTAAATCCAACGCGTTTCCCTGTACAAGTTCCACGATCTTACCTAATTTAGCTTTCCTAATGGTTTCCCTTGCCATTTCTATCTTATCATCTTGAAGCTCAAATGTTACAAGCTTCCGTTCTGTTTGCATACATGCTAAAGAAAGCCAGAGAGCTGAGTAACCTGCGCTCGTGCCAATTTCTGTATAGAGACCTGCAGGAGCACTTGCAGCCAATAATGAAATAAATTTTCCAGTTTCTGGTGGTATCTGCCGAAGCCTTCTCAGTCCTGGTGTTCCATCTTTCCTATCTTTAGAGTCAATTTCTTCTAAATACTCCATTCTTTCTTTTACATCTACAGGTATATTATGAAACAATTCTTATACACCCCCGTTAATCTATCGGCGTTTCGCCTAACTTGTTTATATACCACAGTGAATTGTGAATACACTTTTGATTTTGTTATTTTCATTTCTGGTGCTCATCTCTGGTAAAATAGTATAATTAGTATTTATTCAAAATCAAGAGAAAAACTTCTGGCAATACGCCCATTGTTCACTCTTGTGAAAGCAACTATATCATAAATTCTGCCCCGTTCTACGGGGTCAAGTCGAAGATGCCGAGTGAAGTCGAGGTGCCGTAGGTCCCGAATATTTATATTGAGGGGCACCGTCCCCAATCCCGTTAGGCAAAGTCCGCTATTATCACACCGACTAAAGGATGAATCTGCTTAACATGAACTTTAGCTCCTACCTGTTCCAGACATTCAGTCAGGTATTCTACACTTGAAGGAAAATCGGTGTATCCAGCATCATAGTGCATCTTATCGAATTCTTCACGAAACTTATCGGGATCCTCGAAAAACATAATATCACCAATTACCATACGACCAGGACGATGCAACAAGTTAGATAGGGTAATCAAACTCTCTTTCTTGAGTTGGTCGGGAAGATGGTGTAACGAATAGACTGCAAGAATTTTCGTAATGCAGTACAAAGTAAGATCAAGTTCTGCACAGGGTTCTTCAAACGCACCATAAACAAAGATCACATTGTCTAAATTCTCCTGTTCAGCCTTTATCCGTGCTTGCTCCAAACTCCTCTTACTAACATCAATACCGATTACCTGCCTACATATACGAGCAGCAACAATAGCCTTATCGCCTGTGCCTGTTCCAACATCAAGCAACACATCTTTTCCAGTCAGCTCTAATTTGTTAAAAGATAACTGACCAGCTACCTGCGGGACATTCTTACCTGATGCTGCAATTTTCTCACCTGAGTTGTCCTTTGCGTCAGTCATATCGTCAAATAATCGAGCGATACGCTTTCTGTCATACTTTGACATTTATTTGTCTCCTTATAGAATAACCATTAGTAGAGAACTTCGTATAAAGCTGTGCGTGTTTTTGATACGCTGAACCATTTGTATGGGCCCGAGCACAAACCACGAACATTCTGTTATCGGAAATCGCCCAAGTTATTTCATGAACCTCCCATCATCTTTTGTAGCAGAGAGTTTATGTACATTTTTCTCAAGCCATCCTACTTTTTCTACTTTTCTTATATCGAATTTTGGCACATAGGGTTTAATATCCAGAAGGGGAGTCCCATCTACAATGTCTACATCTTGAATATGGAGAATAGTTCCTTCAATCCCAACGAGCTGCACTATCGAGATGCCGATGGGGTTAGGTCTACTTGGACCTCGCATGGCAAAGACTCCGTGCACCTTGTTATCCATATACGGTTTCACTTTTAAGAGTACCTTCTTGGATAGATGAAAGTGGTATATCAAAAAAATATGAGAAAAGCCTTCAACATCTTTTAAGCCCTCAATATATTCTGGGAATACTTCAACTGTTCCATCGATTCCCTTAGCACCTGCAGGTTGTATAGGTGTTCCTTTAGGTACTTTGAACGGAGAATGAATAACTCCGATCGGCTTGTACTTTATCTCATCCATAATCTCATCCTCCTGTATTCAAATGGCAATTGTTGTATGACATATGACGCGGGACGGTAGCAAAAACTTAATCTACTTGTTTCAACTCCTTCTCAATTATATTAAGAAATCTTCTATTGGAAATATAATGGTCTACGAGCAGTTTTCCATCTTTAACCAAATTAAATATTCCTCCATATACGGACGGAGAATTCTGGGCTTGCTTTGCTGTTTTCAATTCAGTCACTTTTAATTTCAAACCCTTTTTCTTTGCGATTTCATCTATTTCATTTATTGATCTAGCCACCCATGGGCATTGATTTGAATAGATGATATCCCATCCCTTATATTTTTTTAATTGTTTTTCCCAATCCCTGAATTTTGGCAAAGTCCCTTTCTTTAGTGTTTTAATCATCAGCTCAAATGAAGGTTTAACCTTAGCCACAGACTCGAATTTATTCTTCAGAAAAAGATCTTTACCTGCCATGAATGAACCTTCACTTGTAACAACAGCAACACCATATTTCCCTTCCTTCTTTGCATCTTTTGTGCATTCTTGAATTAGGAGTGAAGCATATCCTTTTCTTTTGTTCTTGTTTGGAGTAATCCATATACAGTGTATGAACATATATCCCTTTGCATCAACAGCTCTCCATGCATATTCTCCTGGCACATATTCAATAAAACCAGTACATTTTTTTTCTTTTTCCAAATATAATTGTTTAATTTTCAAACCTTCAGAAAAACGCTTTTTCAACCACTTAAGTTTTATTTGATAACCTTCATTTTTTGGATTTAGAAAACATGTAGGTTCATATTGAGAAATGTTTTTATAATTTACGTTAATAATGTTAATTTTGTTCTTCATTCTCATTCTCTCCTTTTAATAAATATCTTGCTTTTAGATAATTTTTAAAGTCATCGCCCAAGTAATATGTCGTATAACGTAATACTATTTCATCGGGTCAAGTCGAAGATATCGAAAAATGTGAGATGCTATAGGTCCCAAATATTTATATTGAGGGGCACCGTCCCTATCACGGTCCCTTTTATCCACTGCTGTGCGACATACAGGCTATTCCAGGTACTTATCATAAAATAAGAGTGTTTTTACGAAAAACTCAGGGTAGGTAATCATTTCAGGACCTTTTTTCCCTCCGTGTTCTGCACCCGAAACAATCCACAGTTCTTTAGGTCCATTTAGTTTCTCATATATTTTCTCTGACATCCAAACCGGGGTTTTTACATCTTCCTCGCCGACTATCAAAAACACCGGCGTCTTTACCATGTCTGCCGCTTGCAAGGGAAGTAGTCTCTTAGGGTAGTCCTGAGGGACTACAAAATTTCTATCAGGTTTAACCTTATGCAGATTCATGACTAAATCGTCAAGTGAAGTAATTAATGCCCTCCCAATATATGCTGATATATCATCTCTTGCTGCAATCATGGCAAAGGAGAGATATGCCCCCGTAGAAAACCCCATTAAGCCTATTTTCCCAGAATCAACTTCTGGTTGGGATTTTACAAAGTCAATAGCAGCAGTGTAATCGGTAAGGAATTCCGTACAGCAAAGATTGTCTTGAATAATATTCCATGTATCACTTTCACCGAATCCCCTCCAATCAAATGTGAAGACATTATAACCTTTTGTGAAATAGTGGTAAGCGTAGAATATTGAAAAAACCATATTGCCAGCATCACCATCGCATATAATAATAGTAGGACATTTGCCTGCAGTGTAATTATATTCCCTTGCTTTTGGTTTTAGACTATCCGGCACAACTATCATTTTTCCCACAAGATTATTGGCAATTCCTGCAGTATCTTGAGATGGATAGAACCATCCTTTCAAAGTGAGCCCATCATCTGTTTTAAAAGTAACTTCCCTGTTTAAAATACCAAAATCTGAGGGTATACAAGGGTAATGTTGGAGAGGCTTCATAGAATAAACATATTCTGCAAGAAGAATAACTCCTAATAAGAAAATTATAGACAATTTTGTTGATTTCATAAACAGCTCCTCCTTTTTAATCTTAACTAGCTATATTTTACACAACTCATTTATATCCAAAGTAGGTTCGGATATACTTCTGATTTGGTGGTCTATGTGACGTGATGTCGTATATTCCTCTCTTTGGACGAAAAAAACTATATTTTCTTGATTAATTCCATTTTTGGGACAATACTTCTTTGACAAAGATATAATAATCTTCGCTTTCCTTTTCAGATATAAAAACTCCACCAGCATAGAAGTCTTCGTTTCTCTTCATTCGCATAGCATTTCCTATCTCATTGACAGAACTGTCCTTTAAAATATCGCTCATCTTTTCAATAATCTTAATATGATGTCCTGGAATACTTCTTATTTTAACTTTCCCAATTTTGGCCACGAGGGCAATACCACCCTTTATCAAAGCGTTATAACTATAAGTAAACCCCGTTAGAATTTTACACGGGCATTCTAACGGGGTAAATTTAACCTCCGGGCGCCTATTTTCCTCAGCAATTTCTAAGTCCCTCGATGCGTTATTAGAATATCGAATAATTTGATCCTCTGTAAAATTAAACCTTGTAAAATATTTAGTCTCAAATTTTGTCATACTATTTCAATCTTTTTTTTCTTTAAAAGATTTAAAATAAATGGATCGTTATTCTTTTTTTTAAGATCGAACTCGTTTTTAGTTATATTAATTACATTTATTTCTCTATCCAAGAACTTTTGTAATTGACTTATCTTTTTCTGGACCAAAATAGTATCTTGGTTACCTATTACTATAATATCGATATCACTGGATACATCCATTTTATCTTGTGCGTAAGAGCCGTAAATGTAAGCTTTTTTAATACCTTTTATGTTAGTTAAAGCTTCTTTTAATCTTCCCTCAAACCCAAAAGTTTTCAATACAATTTTTTTGTATTCTTTATAAAGAGGAAATTTTTTATTCAATGAGTAATACTTTTGATTGCCTCTCATTTCGCTAATAAAAATAGAATTTGGGGTCAGGCTTCAAGATACAAATTAGCAATTTTGTTACCAATTTAATTTCCTTATGATTTGCTTAAATTCATTATCTGTTATCTGCTGCTCAATGTAGCTTAAGGCTGTTGGTAGTCTGTTCAAAAACAGCGCTATGTCTCGATACTTCAAGTTTGTGTACTGTTTACTTAAGCGAACAAATAACGCTCTCGCCTTCACAACACTTCTATTCCTCTTACCTCCCTTTAATTGCTCCGAAGATACACCAGTCAAGTTTTCTACTTTCTTTCTAATTTCCTCTACTTTCCTGTCCTTTATTATACTATCCTCAGTATTCCTTTCTTCCTTCACAATCCCGATTACTTCTTCATAAAATCCTTTATCACCCAGAATTCGTTGTCCTCTTAATTTGTAGAACTCCCCTCCCTTGTCTTTTCCTATGCCTTCTCTCACAAACACTCTGTAAAGCTTTACTGCTGCTTTCTTTCTCTTAGAAAATTGACTTAATACTAACGATGTATCAACAAGATCATTTGATTCACCCTTCATATATACTTTGTGACTGGTGTACTTACATTGTATTAACCTCGTAATGCCAGCTCGTATCGGATTCAAATGTATATATCTCACCAATAATAACAGATAATTTCGCTTGTCGCACAAAATTGCCTTATACCTACCCTGAAACAAATGACCTACTTTGTTATACCTTTTGTTGAACCATTGTGTGTGAGACTGCAATATCCCTTGCATTATCTTTGATAAAGGAATTTCTCTTGTTTCCATAAGCAGGTGAATATGATTATTCATCAAGGCATAAGCATACAATATAAAATTATACCTCTTTTTATATCTCTTCAATTTATCCAGCATGTGTTTCCTATCCGCATCATTGAGGAATATTGGTTCTTTCCTATTACCTCTTGCAATAATGTGATAAAATGCTCCTGGAAATTCTATTCTTGGTTTCCTTGGCATAATCTCTATCTATCGTATTTTATTCCACTTGTCAAGTAATTATTTTGTATTTTGAAGCCTGACCCCGATTTCGTCTCTCACTTTTCATGTGAACTCTAAGATTAATGAGCAATTTCGCTTAACGGTTCCAGCATAAAAGAAGCCCCGCCCTCTAAGTCTTACAATTAACTTTTATTATGAAGCCTTACGAAATTTACATATGATACCTCTTGCGCTCTAATAAAACGCATAGAGGGCTGGGTTTGGGTGAGTGCCGTAAGGCACGAACCTTTTATGTTGTGTTAGATGGAGCTTTTTGTCGTTATACATCAATAATCTCTAAAAATCTTATGAAAATGGAATCCATAAATGCAATAGGTTACTGCTAATGGAAAAAGTTGTGGACGCCGAAACAAAGTCCAGAAAAGGACTTTCCAATAATAAATTCTTCCTTTTCCTCTCACACCCAAAAGCCATATAGATTTAAGAAATGCCCCAAGATGGTAAAGACGAAATTGAGATTTCTTTTTTTGCAAAAGCTCAAAATTTATGAAAAGCGTCAGAATCCGTTCATAATAATACTTGGGGGAATAGATTGTACGGAGAATTTTTTTATAACCCTTAATAAGTGAACCGTAGTTCATCTTGGGAATAAAGTTAATTGAAAGGTCTGTATTGTCACCTGAAATATTCCTCAACAATCTATTCTCTTTTACAAGGCGGTGGTAGAGTCTGGTGCCACGAGGGGCATTTAATAATCCGACCATGGCGGTAACGATTCCGCTTTTTTGAATAAATGCAATTAGTGTTTCAAAAATTGAAGGCGCATCACTATCAAAGCCCACGATAAATCCTCCTTGAACTCGCAGACCAAACCTTTGGATTTTTTTAATACAAGATATTAAATCACGGTTTTTGTTTTGAATCTTACCGCATTCGGCTAAACTGTCTTCATCAGGAGTCTCAATACCAACAAACACTGAATCAAACCCTGCCTGAACCATCATTTTCATAAGTTCCTCATCATCGGAGAGATTTATTGATGCTTGTGTGCCAAAGGAGAAAGGACGTTTTCTTTTCTCCATCCAGTCAATCATAGTAGGTAGAACTTCCTTTTTTAACCTTCCCTTATTTCCGATAAAGTTGTCGTCAACAATAAATACTTCACCCCTCCATCTCTGTGAATATAGGCTCTCTAATTCTGCTAATATCTGGTATTTAGTTTTTATTCGCATCTTTTGCCCAAAAAGTAAGGTGACATCACAGAATTCACAATTAAATGGACAACCTCGTGAAAATTGGATGCACATAGAGGCATATTTTTTCATATCCACCAATTCCCAAAGAGGGGTGGGTGTCTTCTCTATATCTGGCCACTCATCTGAGGTGTAGATATGTTTAGGGTGTCCCTCTTTTAAATCTTCTAAAAAGGGTGGGAGTGTAATTTCAGCCTCATTGAGCACAAAATGATCCACATCCTCGAAATCTTCATATCCAGTCGTAAAGAGGGAACCACCGGCAACAATCTTAGTTCCTAACCTTTTGCATTTAGCAATTACCTTTTTCACAGATTCCCTTTGAATAGACATAGCGCTAATAAATACATAATCAGCCCACTGAATATCTCTATCGTTTAGTGTTGCTGTGGTCATATCTACAAGTTTTTTCTCCCACTCTTTGGGAAGCATTGAGGCTATAGTCAACAGCCCTAAAGGCGGAAAACTTGCCTTTTTAGAGATGAATTTTAAGGCGTGCTTAAAACTCCAGAAGGTCTCGGGGTACTCTGGATAAACAAGAAGTATTTTCATACTATCATCCTTATTAATGTTTTGGTAGTGTCAAAAATCTTATAGCCTTTTTCAGTGGGAAAGCCCTTTTGAACTTGATTTGCACAAAAGAGCCTTCCCTCCCCCCAATTTTTATGCGAAAGCCTGTTCCTATCTATGTTTAAATGCATTTCTTTCATAACTTATTTGACACTACCAATGTTTTCTCTGAAAAGCGACAAAAGTTTCGTCAAACGTTCAGGTATATGAGAAGTTTCGCACACCTTAACTTTTTTCAATTAGCGTGTACGGAATTTGGGATAAAGAAAAAGTGCTTCCCTTGAACCTCATATACTTTGTTAGGCGATGTTGTCTTTTTCACCACCTTTATTTTTAGTGAACTCAACTGTAAATTTGATAAAGTCTTTTACTTCGTTCAATCGATTAAATTCTTGCTCACTCGTCCAATTCAAGGCGATTTCAACCAAATTCCTCCATTCGCTGAATTGCTCTTTTACCCATTTTGCAGCAACTTTTTTTGATGCCATTTTATTGTGCGTAAAAGAAAAAAGGCAGCGACACATTGTGAGCACAGCATACGCTTGGTATTCATCGTCCTCAAGGCGAGACGATTCACCTAGCATGGGCTCCCAATCCTCACAAAGAATTTTTGTGTTGGCTTGGCGAATGCCTTCAGAAGAAACAGGCTCTATAAATGTCGAAGGCGGCGGCCCTATAACTATAATTGACTGCTCTCGTATGACATACTTTTCGATTACCCACTCGTAACCATAGGGGCACATGTTAAAGCCGCTTCCGTTTATATATAGGCGAGGCGCCTTCGGTGGCGCGACACTTTTTAATAAATCTTTCTGGACGTAGGAACCCTCTAGCTTTTTTGCCCATTTAGAATCGTTTTTGAGTATATCGCTGTGCATTTCTCGTAGTTTCTGAATCGTCTCGTCTAGCAATTCTTTGTCGAGTACGATCATGAAATCAATATCGCTACCTTTTTGGCTGAAGTCGCCGGTCGCTAAGGAGCCATGCAGATACATAGCTAAAAGATTGTCACCTAAAATTTCCTGTGACTTCTGCAGTAGTAATAGAACGATTGAGTTCACGTCTTCGTATGGGGTTAGTTTGGCATTCATGCTGTCTATTTTATAACAGAAAAGTGAAAAAGACAATTTCGCCTAACGTTGTATATGCGAACAAGTTCGCATATACCTTCAATTTGGGGGTATATCCAACGTACTTCGGATATACATCCCTAACTTAACCTCTTCAATTACCATATTTATCACTTTTCTCCTCTTCCAACCTATCTAACGGACTGATGATCTTGCCGATAGAACTTTTACTCACATGAGTATAAATCTCCGCTGTTTTTTAATTCTTATATTCTAATAGTTCCTCATTGTAAATAAAAATAGAAGAGAAGTCAAGGAGAAAACAATTTTGGTACGTGGAAAAGTTTCCTGACCAGGTAACCTATTTGAAATACGCTTCCATTCTGTCAAATGCTTTGTTTATCATATCATCAGGAACACAGAATGATAAGCGTAAATGACTCTCTCCTGTTGGACCGAAAGCGATACCAGGAGTTGTTGATACCTTTGCTTCTCGCAAGAGTTTCTTGCAAAAGGTTGCTGAATCCTTGCCTTCCTCTGCTATTATCTTGGGGAACATAAGATACGAGCCACCTGGTTTCTTATATTCAAAAACTGAATTAAGTTTGTCAAGCCGTTCGCACATTAGGTTTCGAGTAGATAGGTAATGTTCTCCAAACTTAACAACACAATCCTGTGATCCTTGCAAAGCTGCAAGCGCAGCATACTGAGAAACCACTGGTGCACAGATTGCCAAAGGGATATGTGCCTTACCAATCTGAGGGATCAACTCCTCAGCTGCGTGCAAGTATCCAATTCTCCAACCAGTCATAGCATAGGTCTTTGTGAATGTAAAACAACTAACCACATTTTTTTTCATCTCAGGAATCGAACCAATACTGAAATGTCTATGTCCATCATAAGTAAAATATTCGTAAGCTTCATCTGTAATAACCATTAAGTTATTATCTATAGCTACTTTAGCTAATTGACGTAACTCATCCTCACTAAAGACAGTACCGGTTGGATTGGATGGTGAACAGTACACTATTGCCTTTGTCTTTGGGGTTATTGCATTTTTTATTCCCTCAATATCAAGAGTAAATCCTTTCTCTTCAATTGTAGGGACAAAGACCGGCTTTCCCGATGCAATAACAACCTGACGAATATGTGTAGAATAGGTTGGAGAAGGTAGAATCACCTCATCATCGGGGTCAATCAAACCCATTACAGTGGAAGATAATCCTTCAATTGCACCAACGGTAACTATTACCTGAGAAACATTGGCATCTATGTTGTTATCCCTTTTAAGTTTCTTGACAATCTCTTCCCGTAACTTTGAAAGACCGGAAGTTTCAGAATATCCTCCTGCAAGTCCATTCTCTATTGCAGCAATTGCAGCTTCTTTAATATGGACTGGCGTATCAGAAGTTGGCTTTGCCCAGGATAAGAATGCTACATCTTCTATCTCTTTGGACAATCTCGTCATTTCATGGATTGCAGACTTGGAGATTTGCTTAACCCTATTTGATGCTCTCCAATCACCGTTCATCATTTCTCCTCCCTTTACAGAACAACATTCTAATCCTATGCTATTTCAATCATATGCTAAACGAGTTTTCTCATCAGCTAATGTTGGCTGGATAAGTTTCTTCCATTGGGGAGAATCCCATGTTCTCAGGTTTGAGTGTGTAATATAGTACTTTTGAGGAATCGGATGTGTTCCTACAATTACCTTTATATTATATTTTTCCTGAATAAAATCACGAAAATGTGCAGTGTAAGGACAAGGCGGGTAACCTACAACCAATCCTGTTGCGAAGTGAATCACGTCCACCCTATTCTTCTTCATCTCTTCGGGGGCATATTCTATGTTCCCGCCAGGACAACCATCACAGGTTGTATACCCGACAACCTCTACCTCTTTTTCTTTATAAATGCTAAAGGCTCCCTCTCTATTTCGCAGTGCTCTGAAGCATTTACCACCAGCACAGGTATGGTATCGATTGCAGATAATAATTCCAAGCTTAACATTTTCTTTCATTGTGCCTCCTCTTGTTGATTCCACACTAAAAACACTATTTCATTCCATACCAGGGACCTGATTTAAAATCACCGATAAATATTTTCTTATTTTCTTCGCCTTCTATCTTCTCTCCTGCTTCCTTTGCTAACCCCATATACTTTTCACACTCGGATTTTTCCCCGGTTGCAGCGTATGCTCTCGCCATTGCTTCGTAAGCATAGGCAAGATCAAAATCCACAAATTTATGCTTTTCTGTCAACTCCATACATTCCTTTGCATGATAGAGTGCTGGCTCTTGCCTGTTAAGAATTGCATAGACATGGGAAATCATCCACTCACCTCGCTGCAAATTTATTGGTTCTCCAATCTCTCCCCAATGATAACAAGAAGCATGAGCAGCATGGATCATCCTTTCATCCTCTTCTTTTGTTCTATCCGTTTTTCCTAAAAGGTCCCAGACAAGGTTATTCAATTCAATAGCAAACTTCTTGTGGCATTCCTGGGCTGAATACTTTTTCTCCTTATTCATTTCATTAACTCCTTTGTTTCCCATGGTTTATTCTCCTTTCTTTCCTTTTGTCGGGGTTTCGGGGAACTCCTTAAGCCTCTCTACAATTTCTTTCAACCTTTCATCTACCATGTAATTCACGGTTCCATCCGTGAAAGTGCCATCGGTCTGTCTTTCGCCAGCCTTTACTCCTGTAAGAACCTCAATCCCCTGATCAATTGTACTAACAGGGTAAATGTGAAATTTCCCTGCCTTCACAGCATTCACCACTTCCTCTTTCAGCATCAGGTTTTGTACGTTACTTCCAGGGATAATTACACCCTGTTGACCTGTCAAGCCCTTTATCTTGCATACTTCGAAGAAACCTTCTATCTTTTCATTTATCCCACCGATAGCTTGAACTTCGCCCTTTTGATTCACCGAGCCCGTGACAGCGATGGACTGTTTAATAGGGAGATTTGAAAGACTGGAGAGGATAGCATAGAGTTCGGTGCTCGATGCACTGTCCCCCTCCACCTCCCCATAACTTTGTTCAAAGACAAGTCTGGCGGAAAGACTAAGTGGTCTGTCTTGAGCGTATTTCTCAGCCAAGTATCCACTAAGTATCATTACCCCTTTTGTATGGATGCGTCCTCCCAGCTTCGCCTCTCTCTCAATATCAATAATTCCTTCTCTGCCCATACCTATGCTGGAAGTAACGCGGGAGGGTCTTCCAAAAGCAAAATCTCCCAGGCTTGTGACAGAAAGACCATTCACCTGTCCAACAGTGTCGCCCTCTGTATCAATAAGTAAGAATCCCCGATCAATCATCTCTTGAATCTTCTCTTGAATAAGATTAGAGCGATATATCTTTTCTTCGATTGCCTTTTGAACATGGAAAGCAGTTATATGATCGGAATCATCTTGGGTAGCATAGAAGTTGGCCTCACGGATAATATCGCCGACATCGGCAAACCTCGTGGAGAGTTTCTCCTGATCTTCAGCCAGTCTGGAGCCATACTGAATTATTTGGGACACAGCAGAAACATCATGGTGTTTGAGGTTCTCTTTCCGGCAGAAAGTGCAAATGAAGGCTGCATACTTCTGCATGTTTTCTTCCGTCTTGTCCATGGCAGTGTCGAACTCTGCCTTAACTTTAAACAGCTCCCTAAATTCCATATCCATCATATATATAATATGGTAGAGAAGCGGATTTCCTAAGAGGACTACCTTAATGTTAAGGGGAATGGGTGCAGGTTTTAAACCTCTTGTGGTAATGAAGCCTAAGCGTTCCCCTGCCTCTTCAATGATGATCCGTCCATTCATCAGAGCTGTCTTTAATCCCTCCCAGGAGAACAAATTCTTTAACAATTCCTCCACAGTCAGAACTAAAAACCCTCCATTAGCCTTTTGGAGCGAACCAGCATGAATCATTGTGAAGTCGGTGGTTAGGACACCCAATTGTGCCTCCTTTTCTATCCTTCCGAAAAGATTTCTATAAGTGGGATTGTGCTCTATTATCACTGGAGCCCCTTGAAGGCTTGAATTATCTACTATTACATTCACCTCATATTTTTTGAGGGGAATCTTGCTCATCCACGGAGCTAAAAAATCAGAAGAGGAATCTTCATTTTCCTTTAAGAACTGGGTAATGTTATCTAATATATCATCTTGAACCTCTTTTAAGTACGTTACTACTTCAGTAAACTTCTTATATTTCTCTTTTATGTCATCTACCAGATGGTCAATGACATAGTGGGCAACCTCATGATTCAATTTTTTTAGCGCTTCATTAACTTTTCCCTCTAAACCCCGTAAATGTCTCACAGCACTCCTAAGATCCATGCTTAATTTCTCCTTTTTCTTCTGGATTTTGTCCTTCAACTCTGGTTTGAGGGACATGAAGTCCTGCTCGCTTTGGGATTTCCCATCCACCACAGGGATAATAAGCAGACCTGTAGGAGTGCTTTGAAGGATGAACCCTTCATCTTGAGCTCTCTTATTAAGTTGTTCAAAAAGTTTTTTCCTTTCTTCCTTGATTGTTTTCATTGTTGCATCCCTTTTTGCGGCATAATCCTCACTTTTGAAAACTTCAGGAAGTACCCTCCGCACCTCATCTATGAGATTTGCCATGTCCCTTTTGAAAATTTTCCCTTTGCCTTGGAGAAGTTCTATCGCCTTTGGTTCATAGGGGTCATTAAAGTTATTTACATAACACACATCAGGGGGTACGGGTTTATTCTTAGCAAACTCCTCTAAAAAATCTTTTACCGCAGTCTCCCTCCCCGTCCCTGTACGACCAGCCACATAGATGTTAAACCCAATCTCCTTGATCTCCAAACCAAACCTGAGCGCCTTTACTGCCCTCTCTTGACCGATTATTTCCTTAAGAGGTGATATCTCCTCAGTAGTTTTAAAACTCAACATCTTTTGGTCACATTCCCATCTTAGTTTTTCAATGGAAAGTTCGTTCACCATCTTTACCTCCTGGTACAATATAATTTCTTTCATTCTTAGTTAAAACATCCCTGACAGTATATGCAAATATAATTAAAAGTCAAGTTATTTACAAATTTATTTATCCTTTCCTATAATCCTGGACTTCATGGATCTAAGAGTTTCTCAATAATATCAAGGTATCTTCCTTACTCAAACAGTGGTACTGTGAAAAGTATTTAATCAAATTTCTGTTAACCTACTATTTTTTAAATTGTTATCTTATTTTTCTTACCTCCCCCATAAACCCCGTTAGATAAGTTTCTCCATCTAACGGGGTTTAGGGGGATTTTAAAGACCTTTTTCAAAGGGAGGGGATAGAGTTGGTTTCGCTCGTCTTATTCTTTCATAATATTTTTCACAGTATCAAACAGTTATTCCCAGATATGTGTTCATCTGCTTTCTTAGCATCTTTGTATACTGTATAATGCGTTCATTATCTTCTTTTGAAATTTTCTCGGAAATCAAGAATCTCTCCACTAATTGTAGAATTTCGTTGTTTACAAATGGTGGTTTACTCTCAAGATACATCTCTACAAGCTTATGCTTATTAAATTCTATGATACGTTTTTTAATTCGAAGGAAACGACCCAAATGTATCAAAATAGTATTAATACAGGCAGTCGCTGACATGTCTTCCCAAGAGGTTGTCTTTTCAAATTCGTCACGCCACCATTCCTCAAAATGCTGAGCATCCTTCAAGAAATCCTCGGATGTAGGCATTGGAACTGTTTTTAATGGGAAATTTCCATAAACACACTTTCCTTGAAGTTTTAGTCGAGCAATTTCTTGCGTTAGTTCCTTTGAGGGAATATATGGTGGAAACAACTCAGATTCTTGAATGGGAAATGGACCAAAATCCTTTGGCATTTTATACTTATCCATATATTTTTGATTTATCTTTTCCAGAGATTCGCTCGGTTCCTCACTATCACCCCAGATAATCTGAGAATTATCCTTTACTATGAGAATTGCATCAATATCACTCTGTCCCGGTCGATAATACCCACCTGGAAGAGAACCGATAGCATAAATTGCAAGCAAACTACTCGAATCAATCTGAATGCAGTCTTCTGCATATCTTTTTAGAATTTTCCAAGCAGTCTTTTCATCAATTACAGCCATACGAAAATACTCCTTAAAAAAGTTCAATCCTATCGATTCAATATTTGCTCTGCTTGCTTCATCTTAGAAATTACATCCACCTCGAAGGGACAACGCTCCATACAAACGCCGCACTCATTGCATGCTGAAGCGTTTGCAGAATGCTCTTTACTAACATTTCTGGATGCACGGATACGACCTGGATAATAGAAGTTTATCTTTCCCCGAATAGCTTTATAGGTATCGGCATCTTGCAGCGCTTTATCTAACATCCTTATGGTTCTTCCAATATCAATGTTCACTGGGCAGGGCAAGCAATGATTGCAGTAAACACAATTGCCTTCAAGATCCTCCTGGAATTCAGTAATAATCGAAGTGAAATCCTTTTCTGCGTTGTCTGCTTCTAAAAAGTGTAGAACCTCTTCTAACTGTTTGGTATTTTTTAACCCCGGGACAACTGTACAAACGCCGGGTTGAGAAAGAACATAATTGATACATTGGGCTGGTATTATTACTCTCGAATCCTTTTTTCGAAAAATTCTGCCACCAGCAAAAACCTTCATAGCTACGAGACTAACCCCCTTTCTGATACAAGCCTGAAAAACTTCTTTTCTGCCCGGCATGAAATCCCATGCAAGATTAATGGGAAACATGAGAACGTCAATATAACCATCCTCTATAAATCTCATTACACCTGGAGACTTATGCCCACTTATACCGACGAAACGAACTTTTCCTTCCTTTTGGAAACGATGTGCAAGTTCCATCAATCCTCCAGGCATCATTACTCGGTCATAAGATTCTACTGCATTCACCATTTGTATCATAAGAATATCTACATAATCGGTATGTAACCGGGAAAGTAAGTCATGAAAAAGCATTTCATTTTCTTTTACATCTCGTGTTAAGCGGTATTGACCGTTTGTTTCTGCACATCCTATATGCCCTGCAATTATTACTTTATCTCTATATCCCTTGAATGCAACACCAAAATTATCACGATACTCTGGAAAGGCGAAAACAAGGTCAAAGTAATTAACACCCCTTTCAATAGCGGTATGAACAACAGAAACTACATTTTTTCTTGGTTTTCTATTCAGATATTCTGTTCCCAGTCCAATTATGCTTACATCAAGCCCTGTTTTCCCGAATTTACGATACTTCATTACTTTGTTATTCATCTCTAATTCCTCTTCCATCACAACACGAATAAAATCCCGATATAATTAAACATGGTTAATTTTAACAATTTTCCTTCCTCTTATGCCTTTAAGATACTCAACTTTTTCCCTTGATTTTTCTACCGCAGTATTTGGTTTTACACCAGCATAGATAATAAGACTTCCGTGTTTTTTCAGGCAATGCATTATCATCTCTTTTTCTTTTTCAGAAATCCTCTTCCCTCTTACTAAAACAAAGTTATATTTATCAAGCCTCTCATAAATTTTTTCAAATCGCTCACAAAAAACAGTTGTATTTTCCAACCCCAGTTTAGATTTCATATGCCGTAAAAAAACACACTTCTTCATATTCGATTCAAGCAGGTCGACCTTTCTTTCCTGAAGCATTATGGCAAGAGGTATACCTGGCAGTCCACTGCCTGAACCAAGATCAAGGACTCTATCATTCTTTTCAATACTCAATTTCAATATAATCGAAAGAGAATCAATTATGTGTCTTTCAATAAACCTATCTTCTTCCTTTTCTGAAATAAGATTAAATTTTTTATTCCATATAAATAGTTCTCTATAATAGAGATAAAGAGACTCAGCATTTTTTTCTCTCATATTTAGACCATAATTTTCCGCCTCTTTCAATAATGCTTTTATGAACTCTTTTTTTATCATTTTTCTACATCCCTATGTTTCACGTGAAACACTTACTTAAAAGAAGAATGGTGACCACAAGACACAAGGGCGCAAATTCGCAAGATTTTTAACCGCCTGGGTGGGGTAACTGCAAAACTGCAGCACCGCAAAACTACAAGTGAATTGTTTCACGTGAAACAATTTTTGAAATAGCCTCAATCAGGGATTCTCTGATTTTTTCAGAAATCCTTTAATTTTCATATAAACATCATCAACCCCAATTCTCTTCAAGCATTCAAGGGAATCGCATCTCTTTTTAGCACAAGGACTGCACACTAAATTCGAATAAATGTAATCCCCATCCTCAGGAACTCTATACGGAAACCAATTGTACGGATCAGTTGAACCGAAGACAGCAAAGGTTTTTGTACCAACAGCCTGCGACAAATGCAACGGTCCTCCATCATTAGTTATTAAAAGGTCAACACTTGACAAAAAACAAGCAAATTCACGCAGGGAAACAGGAGGAAGAAAAGTTAAATCCTCCCTCGAAAATCTCTTTACCTTCTCTACTATTTCTACCTCAGCCTTAGAGCCAGTAATAACAACCTGATACCCACTAACACGAAGTAGATCTGCAAGCTGAGCAAACCTTTCAGGTAACCATCTCCTTGTCTCAAAAAGATGGCCTGGGTGAAGAGCAATTATATTTTCCTCTTCTTTAAGACCCAATAGCTTAAAATACTTCTTTTTTACCCGTTCCTTTTCATTGTCAGAAAGAAAAACCATAACTTTTTCTGTAACCGGAACCATTCCAAGTCGGCGAACTGCCCTGAGATTTGAACTGATAGCTGGAATGGATTTAGAGATATCAACTTGATGTGTATAAAATCTACCTCGGAAATTTTCCGGTTTTAACCAGCCCACTCGTACTTTTGCACCTGACAGAAAGCTTAAAAAGAGAGAGAAAGGGGTTGAAATTAGATCGAAAACGATTGCATATTTTCCTCTAATACGGATTATAACATCTAAAATGTTCCAGATTCCCTTTCTTATCTCTATTATTTCGTCAACATCCGGGTCACTTGTAAAGAGCTCAGTGCTTGGAGTGTCAAGAACAAGAGATACCTTTGCATATTTAAAGTATTTTCTTATTGTGCGTATAGTGGGCGTTGAAAGGATTACATCTCCTATGCCACGTTGTTTAATTATTAAAATCCCTTTGGGGATAGTAAAAAGACTTTTTTTCTCTATCAAATGAAAAATTCTATTTTTATTTTATGCTGTGAGTTATTTATCTTCAGGAGCATCTGTATAAACGTACCCACATCCTGTACAAGAATCAGCTGTTTTAAGATTCTGCATTCCACATTTTGGGCAAACCTTATAATCAATTACTTTGAAAGCTTCATCTATATTTATTTCTGATCCTTTCTTTTCACCGACTTCTTCTATAAATTTTTTGAGTTCACTTACCTCTTCCACTCTTTTCCATTCTTTTAAACAGGGATGATATATCTCATCGGTGGCTGAAATCTTACCTTCCTTAATAAAAAAGATAATGTCATCTCTTGCAATTGGTCCATGGTCGGTTCCCTCTTTCTTATATTTCCAGTGATACTCCTTACTAACATACTTGCCAATGTCCTTAATTGAATCAATCTCTAACCATTCATCCTTCTTAGGAAAGTATATCATATCATAGCAGGATATCATCCCGTTCCCAAGCTTTTCTATTAACTCTCTCTGTGAATATACACCTATGATAACATCACCCCTTTTTACCGTTAACTTTATAGCCATAAGCCACTCCTTTTAAGTATTATTATACTATCTCAATATAATAAAAATTCTCCTCAATGTCAATAAAAATCTTTACAATCTTATTTTTTCACATGAATATTCTCTAAAAAAACACAGTTAATACCTCTGAATAAGTCAGAAATTTCATAAAATTTATTTGACATTTTTTCTTTTTTGGGATATAGTAAGGCGGAATTTGGCTCATCGAACTGGTTGAAAATGTAAAAATGACTTTGTGTGATAACTCTTTGCGTGGTCTTGGATTAAAAAAATGGAGGTGATATGAAGGTTCTCTTATCGGGAAATGAAGCAGTTGCAAGAGGTGCTTACGAAGGTGGATGTCGCTTTGCTGCAGCTTATCCTGGAACACCAAGTACAGAGATCCTTGAGAATATAGCAAAATATAAAGATGTTATCTATTGTGAATGGTCTACAAACGAGAAAGTTGCATTGGAAGTCGCAACAGGAGCAAGTTTCGCAGGAGCCAGAGCACTCGCAGCAATGAAACACGTGGGTCTGAATGTAGCGGCAGACCCTTTTTTTTCATTAAGCTACATAGGATCAACTGGAGGCATCATTATAGTTAGTGCTGATGATCCCGGAATGCATTCTTCACAGAATGAACAGGATAATAGGCATTATGCAAGGTCTGCCAAGATGGCAATGCTTGAACCCTCTGATAGTCAGGAGGCAAAAGAATTTACTATATTAGGCTTTGAGATAAGCGAAGATTTCGATACCCCTTTACTTCTCAGACTGAGCACTCGTCTGTGCCATTCAAAAACAGTTGTTGAACTTGGAGAAAGAAAGGAAGTTCCTGTAAAGGGTTATGAAAAAGATATTAAAAAGCGACTTGTCCTTCCCGCACACGCAAGACTCAGACATATCTATGTTGAAGAAAGATTGAAAAAATTAAGCAAATTTTCTGAACAATTTGAATACAACAAGATGGAGTTTAATGATAAATCCATTGGTATTATATCGAGCGGTATCGCTTACCAGTACGCAAAAGAAGTTCTGCCAGATGCATCATATCTAAAACTATCGTTCACGTATCCACTCCCTTTTAAATTAATAGAGAAATTCAGTAAACAAGTTAAAAAACTATATGTGATAGAGGAAAATGATCCATTTCTTGAGATGGAAATAAAAGCAAAGGGGATAAATGTAATTGGTAAGGAAATCATTCCAATAACAGGAGAATTGAATCCTTCCATTATCAGTGAAGCATTTGGCAAAAAGAGAAAATCTGTTACTATAAAAAAGATTCCCTCTCTTCCACCAAGACCTCCTGCCCTCTGTCCAGGATGTTCTCATACACCTGTTTTCTATACACTCAATAAACTTAAACTAACAGTAACGGGAGATATTGGATGTTATACACTCGGTGCACTTCCACCTCTTAATGCAATTGATACCTGTGTTGAGATGGGTGCAAGCCTAGGCAATGCATTTGGGATGGAAAAGGTTCTCGGAGAAAAATCAGATAAAAAAATTGTTGCTGTTATCGGCGATTCAACATTCTTCCACTCCGGTATTACACCGCTCATTGATATTGTCTATAATAAAGGTACATCAACTGTGATTATACTTGATAACAGGATTACTGCAATGACAGGTCATCAGGAACATCCAGGAACAGGTAAAACACTTATGGGAGAGGATACAGTCACAATCAAACCAGAAGACATTGTTAAAGCATGTGGCGTGAAACACGTATTCACTGTGGATCCCTACAATTTAAAAGAACTCAAAAAAGTGATCAAAAGGGAAGTAGAGAGAAAAGAACCAAGCGTAATTATTGCACGAAGACCCTGCATGCTTCTCCTTATAAGAAAGAGAGAGGTTGGTAAACCTTTCTATGTGGACACAGAAGAATGTATAGGATGTAAGATATGTCTACAATTTGGCTGCCCGGCGATCTCTATGAAGGATGAAAAAGCTTATATAAATGAACTCTTCTGTGTTGGATGCGGTGTTTGTGCACAACTATGCCCCAAAGACAACACAATGATTCAAAGAGAAAATGATTCATAAAGATTATTACATAGATGAAAGACAAAGATTCACATATAGCTTATAATTGTTTTAAGGTAAATAAAAAAATGGGCTTGGTTTTAGGTTTAGTGATCAAGGATAATGTGAAGATATATTTCGAACATTGTACCAAGGAGATGTAATGGAAACAAAATCTGTTATGATATGCGGCGTTGGTGGACAGGGTATCCTCCTTGCGAGTGATTTACTTTCACAAACAATGCTGGAAGTAGGAATGGACGTAAAGAAAAGTGAAGTTCATGGAATGTCTCAAAGAGGTGGAACGGTTATAAGTAATGTACGGTTTGGAGAGAAGGTATTTTCACCACTAATTGGTAAAGGGGATGTTGAAATTATTCTTGCTTTTGAAAAACTTGAAGGATTAAGACAGATTGAGTATCTGAAAAAGAATGGGGTTGTTTTAGTCAACAATTTTGTTATAGAGCCACTACCTGTAGCCTGTGGACTTGCAGAATATCCTGAAGATGTCATCTCCATTATAAAAAGTTCGATTCCTGACGCAATCGTTATTGATGCTCTTTCTCTTGCAAAAAAAGCAGGCAATGCACGGAGTATGAACATTGTGCTGCTCGGGGTACTTGCAAAAAAACTCGAAATAGACAAAAAAATCTGGTATTATGTGATTGAAAAAAGAGTCCCTAAAAAGACATGGGAAGTAAACAAGCGAGCATTTGATCTTGGATACGAAGTAATATAAATAAAAAACACAGGTGCACCAGAACACAACTCACAAGGGGTTAGAAACAGACTTTAAAAATGCATCTACCGGAATCTGGCTACTCATTGGTCTTGTGGGTGCAGGTAAAACCACTTTGGCCCAGAAACTCTGGGCAACCGATCCCAAAGGAACTATCAGATCATCCCTTGATGAGATTATTCAGATGATGAGTTTTTATAATTATGAACCAAAGATGAATAGTTTTTATGGTGGTGTAGAAAGATCGGCTATCCTTGATGGACTTATTGATGGATATAAGGTAATTGTTGACAGGACAAATATTACAAGGAAAATACGGAAACAATTTGTTTCCCTTGTTAAAAAAATCAAAGAGGTATCAAGGGAACATCTACAACTTTTTGATACACTAAAAGAGGGTATTTTTATAGAAAAATGTGAAAGAAATCTTATTGAGAGCATCCTTGTTGAGGAAAGCAGGAAAAATATCGATATCTACTCTTCTTTTTTGAAACTTGTAAGGGATTGGAAGGTAAAGAGAAAAGAACCGGGTCTCTTCACTCAAGAATCCTCTTTCATCAAGAAGAAATTGAAATGTATAATACAAACAGAAATCGTTGGTGTTTATTTTGATCTTCCAGAAGAAACATGCATACAGAGAAGATTGAGTGATCCTCTTAACGTTGTAAGGGACAGGGTTCAAAAGATAAACTGGAAAGCAGTTATCCACAAAATGAAAAAAAAGTTCGAACCACCAGAAATAAACGAGGGCTTCGATAGGATATACACAGTAAACCAAACAGGCATAAAAGTAAATAGGTAAAAAAGTAGTAATAATAGAATATTAGTTTCTCGTCGCTTTACTGAGTAAGAAATATGGTTTAAAGGGGAAATGTAATAAAATCAAGACAAAAGAGTTTTAAATAAAAAAAAGCGAGCATTTTAAGGTCATTACGATCATTTGTTTTAAGAAAAGATGAAGGAGGCCATAAGATGTTATCTAAAAAAAGATTTTTTGCTTCGCTCTCACCCATTGTTTTATTCAGTCTTTTCCTTTTATTCATCTCTGGTTGTGGACTTCCTCAATTACAGACTGGATCCTTACATACCGAATTAATAGATAGACAAAGTATAACACCGCCTGTCGCTAAAGTAATCCCCAAAACGGATACTCTACACGGGGAGATTCGTATTGATAATTATTATTGGCTAAGAAATAGAGCTGATTCAGAGGTGATAGGATATCTTGAGAAAGAAAATGAATATACCAAAGCCATGATGAAGCATACAGAAAAATTTCAGAAACAATTATATAAAGAACTTTTGGGAAGAATCAAAGAAACAGATCTTTCTGTGCCAGACAAAATAGATGATTATTACTACTATAAACGTACAGAAGAGGGTAAGCAATATCCAATTTACTGTAGAAAGAAGGGGAGTCTTGATGCTGAGGAAAAGATTTTACTAGATCAGAATGAACTTGCAGTTGGACATACTTACTTCGAGATCGGCCTTTATAAAATCAGTCCGAATCATAAATTTCTTGCATATTCTGTGGACACAACAGGTTCAGAAATATACACACTTTACTTTAAGGATTTAGATAAGGATGAATTATTTACGGAAGAAATCCCAAATTCAGGTTATACTGTGGAATGGGCAAATGACAATAAGACAATTTTTTATACGGTATTAGATAGTACAAGACGTCCTTATAAGCTTTACAGACATACATTGGGAACCGATTCAAAAGATGATATATTTATCTATCACGAAAAGGATAATTCCTTCTTTCTCTATATATCTAAGACAAAAAACAAAGAATATTTAATAATGGATTTAGGGTCTCATACAACTTCAGAGGCACACTACTTAATTTCTGATAATCCAACTGGAGATTTCAAGCTCATTCACCCCCGACAATCAGAAATGGAATACTATGTTGAATCCCATGGAGATAGATTCTTCATCATGACAAATGACCAGGCAAAAAATTTCAAGTTGATCGAAGTCCCCGTATCTAATCCTTCAAAGGAAAACTGGAAGGAGATCATTCCCCATCGAGACTCAATTAAAATAGATCGTTTTGATGTTTTCAAAAATCACCTTGTGGTTTACGAAAGGGAGAACGGTCTGCAAAAGATCCGAATAATGAATTTATTGAATAATGAGATTCACTGTGTTGACTTTCCTGAACCGGTCTATACGTACTGGCAAAGTGCAAACCCAGATTTTAACACCAATATACTTCGTTATAATTATACATCATTGGTTACGCCAAGGTCTGTCTTTGATTATAATATGGACACAAGGAGTCAAGAATTGAAAAAGCAGTACGAAGTCCTTGGTGGGTATGATCCATCCAATTACAAATCAGAGAGAATTTTTGCTAAAGCCCAAGATGGTACCAGTATTCCGATATCAGTGGTTTATAAAAAAAGGGTGGTTAAAGATGGTAATAATCCTTTGTTATTGGTTGGCTATGGTGCTTATGGTTCAAGTTATGAAACTTATTTTTCCTCGCGCCGGTTAAGCCTGTTGGATCGTGGTTTTATATATGCAATTTCCCATGTTCGTGGTGGTGGTGAAATGGGAAGATACTGGTATGAGGATGGGAAACTACTAAAGAAAAAGAATACTTTTACTGACTTTATTTCCTGTGCCGAACACCTAACTATTGAAAAATATACTTCCACCGATAAGTTAGTTATAAACGGGGGAAGCGCCGGTGGGTTACTTATCGGTGCCGTAACAAACATGCGACCAGATCTATTTATGGCTATTATAGCTGATGTTCCTTTTGTGGACATTCTCAATACTATGCTTGATCCTTCCTTACCACTTACCGTTCTTGAATATGAAGAGTGGGGTAATCCAAACGATAAAGAATTTTACGATTACATGAAATCTTATTCTCCATACGATAATGTGGAAGCCAAAGCGTATCCCAACATGCTTATTATAGCTGGTCTGAATGATACACGGGTTTCTTATTGGGAGGCAGCTAAATGGACTGCAAAACTAAGAGCCTTGAAAACCGATAAAAACATTCTGCTGCTCAAAACAGAAATGGGTGCGGGGCATATGGGCGCATCTGGTCGGTATGACTACCTGAAGGACATTGCTTTTTTATATGCTTTTATCTTTGATTTGTTTGGAATAGAAAAATAAATGCGAAAACTACCTACACGTCAGACGAAAAGACCTGGACTAAGGGAGAACCAAGAAGGAGACAATATGTCCGATCCACTTGATTATTGGGAGCGTTGCTTTAAGGAAATAGACTCTGAAACTTATGATTCATCAAATATCAAAACTATTGGAAAAGCCTTATATCTTAAAAAAATAATAAATCTCTACCAATATTATCACATTGCTGTGGGATTCAATAAATAAAAATTGTATAAAATTTAGGACATTTTTTACTTTTTTTCCTTGACTTTTCATAAAATTTGATTATATTCCCAAAATGTTAAATCTAACACAGACGGATGAATGTTAGATAGAATATTAAAAAGGCAAATAGCTAAATAAAAATCCAGATATAGATTTACTGGATTTGGAGAGAAAGAATAAAATATGACAGTACTATCAGCAATATTGTTATTGTTTTTGGTAATTGATCCTATCGGGAATATCCCGCTCTTCCTATGTGCTCTTAAAAAAGTAGAGCCTCACAAACATAGAAGAATTATCATACGCGAATTATGTATTGGTTTCGCTATCCTTCTATTGTTTCTTTTCTTTGGTCGCTATATCCTTTCACTATTGCAAATTTCACAATCATCCCTGGGTATAGCAGGAGGAATTATCCTTTTTATGATTGCGATTAAAATGGTTTTTTCTAGTTCAGAGAAAATATTTGAGGGTAATAACTCTGACAGTGAACCATTTATTGTTCCTCTTGCCATTCCTCTCATTGCTGGACCATCCTCAATGACCATGGTAATGTTACTTATGGCTCGTGAACCCTCACGGGTTTTTATATGGCTATTAGCTCTTGTATGCGCATGGATTATTTCCAGTATAATCCTGCTCTCTTCAAGCCGCTTACGCAAAGTCTTTGGCAAAAGAGGATTAACAGCACTTGAACGATTAATGGGAATGATTTTAACCACAATTGCTGTAGAGATGTTCATAACGGGTATCCGTCAATCATTCTTTTCATAATAGAAAATTAAACTCTTTATCCCCTCACAAGAGAGGTTTCCTAATCCCGATATCTACCTACGTCAAGACGGTGCTCCATTCCCCTACAAGCAATGACATCTTTTTTTCTTGACTTGCAATCTCTCTTTACTATATAATCTTAGGGTGACATAAAACCAACATGAAATAACTAAAGAAAGGAGCAATGCTCATGAAAAAACAGATTTATAGTGTTCTCTGTTTTTTTTTCTTACTCTTTGTCTCAGCGATTCTATTTCTCTCATGCCCGAAAAGCACAGGTGGTAATGGTGATACTACTGCTGCAATAATTGTTAACCACAATAGCACAACAATTACCACTATACCGCAACAATGGATCGAACAAGCAAAAGCGAATCTCATTATTTCCTATGGTCACACTTCACATGGAAGTCAATTAGTAAGTGGAATGACTGGATTAATAGATTTTATTAGTGACCTATTTGATTTCAATGGAGATGGTTCAGGAGGAGCTTTGGAATTCAGAGATACACCTTTTTCAGGAGCAGCCGATCTTGGTAATCCTGATAGAGAAGCATGGGAAGAAGCAACGAGAAATTATCTGGATGCTCATTCAGAAGTAAACGTCATCATATGGTCCTGGTGTGGGCAGGTAAGTTCAGCAACTGAATCCGACATAAATCTTTATCTCAATCTCATGGATGGTTTGGAAGAAGATTATCCTGATGTAAAATTTGTTTATATGACTGGACATGTTGATGGGTCAGGTCTGGATGGAAACCTGCATATCCGGAATGAACAGATAAGGGACTACTGTTTAGCAAACAATAAGATTCTTTATGACTTCGCTGACATAGAAGTGTACGATCCCGATAACACATATTTTGGCGATAAGATACCTAACGATAATTGTGACTACGATACTGACGGAAATGGATCAAGAGATGGCAACTGGGCGGAAGAATGGCAGGATGCTCATCCAGGGGAGTGGTATGATTGTGGTTGTGCTCACAGTCAACCTTTAAATTGCAATCAAAAAGCATATGCTGCATGGTGGTTGTGGGCACGCCTTGCAGGCTGGTCTGGTTCGTAATCCAATTATTTTAAGTTGGTGATGAGTGAAGAGTGGGAGGAAGAGGTCTTTACTCGCCACCGTTGGGGCAGACTTTTTTTCTGCGAAGGACAGGATATATCAAAAAGGAAACAAAGAAATTTAAAGGCAATAGACTTTAATAATAGTTGCTTCACAAACACGAACTTTTTATATTATGATTGAAAAGGGGGAAGATATGTCAAATTGGAAGGAACTCGCTCATTTTCTGTATGGGAAAGGTTTCTGGTATGCAAATCCACTCCACGAGATTGATGGTTTGACCGAGGAACAGCTTTTTTGGATTCCTGATTCGAATAGTCTCTGTATCCTCTGGCATGTAGGACACATTGCACACAGGGAACACTCTCATATTGGGATATTCCTTCAAGGTCTTGAGCCAACAATAATTCCTCCACTGTATGAAGTTTTCGGAACAGAGTGGTCTTCCGTTGAGGACATCCGACAGTCTGTAGATTCCGTAAAGAGTGTTCTTGCTTGGGTAAGTGACGTACGCAAGAAAAGTCACGAGTACATCGCATCCCTGACTGAGAATGCGTTTTTTGCAGTACCGCCAACATCAGAAGAGGGTTTGAACGTTGCTCACTGGCTTTTCATTACAACAGCCCATACTGCTTTGCACATCGGTAGGATTCAGCTTCTACGTGCTCTTATTGAAGGTAAACATGAAAGGGCTTGTTAAAACAAAATGACCGACTGAAACCCTGCTTTAACATATTTTATTAAAACATGAAAATTGACTTAGTATCTTTACAATTTGAGGAAACTGCCACAGGTGGCGGAGGTGTGCATGTAAAAAATATCTGTGAGCAGTTTTTAAAAGAAGGACATAATGTTACTTTAATCTCCATTCATACTGAAAAAACACTAACCAAAGCTCAGTTGCAGGACTGGTATGTTCCATTTAGTATACAGAACCGAGAGAACTTATCGGTAGTCCGTTTCCTTATTGATAGAGATATTTCACAACCTTACGTGGGTGAGAAAAATGTGGAATTAAACAGAATTGAAAGGTTTGCTGATGCAGTTATAAAATGGATTAAGATGAAACATAATGAATTTGACATTATCAATTTACATGGTCATCATATCCTGCCTGGTCTAATGGCAAAAGAACTCAAGTCAATGGGCATAAAAATTGTATCCCATATTCATTCATTAGAATCTACCTTTGTTTCACAAAAAGGTGAGTCGCTCGGCTCATTTAATGCTACCCAAGAGGTTCTTACAAAATTAAGAAAATGGGAGGGGATGAGCCGATTTGCAGATTTTATCATTGTTAATAGTCCAACAGTCCGCGATGAATTCCAAGAAATCCTTAATGGTCAAAATGTGAAAGTTGACAAGGTTGCTGATAAGATAATACTAATTTCAAGTGGGTGCAATGAAGATTTTCTGATAAGTGATGAAGAAATCATGCAAAAACTGTCTCAGGTTCCTGAAACGATAAAACTTGTTACTTTCTGCAGGATTGATCCAAGTAAGGGTATAGAATATTCAATAAACGGAGCAAAAGCTGCAGCAAGGTTGTGCTCTCACAAACTATGTTTATTTGTTGTAGGAATACCAGCCTCAGATGAGTATCTCAAGAGAATTTACTCTAAATTGGATGAAATGCCTGATAATTTAAATATAAAATTCAAATTGTTAAATGCTATAAGTCCGCCAGATGAAAAAAAAGAGATTCTTGACGATAAGCATATCTATATACTACCAACATTAAAAGAACCTTTTGGTATGTCTATCATAGAGGCTTCTGCCAGAGGGAATATGATTGTATCAACTGATACCAATGGTCCACAGTATATGATGTTAAGTGAGCATGACAACCATTTTGATTGGGGGATTGTCACTGACAATGGTGTTCTTGCAAAAATAACAGAAAATCATCACACTAATCTTGCAAATAATATTGGCAGGGCGATTGTCTGGACTATCGATAATTGGCAAAGCTGTACACAACGTGTCCTTGCATTCAACAAAAAAATCAGGAAGAAATGGACCTGGGAGGGAATTGCTAAACAATACTTGGAATTATTCAAAAAATAGAAGTTTTTTTTGAAAAAAATCAGGCTTTTTCCTTGACTTCTCATCAGTTTTTATTGTAGTTTTAATTGGAAATACAAAATTGGTATTTAACCTTTAACTTTGGAAGTTATTGCACTGATTGATGAAAAAGAATTAGATAATGTTACAAAGTCATAAAGCCAACCACCGTCCCCAATATCCAATATCAATATGGAGTATGGAGGAATGAAGAAGAGAGAGAAGTATAGTCAATCCTGGCAGGGGAAAAGTTTGAACGTTAACATTTTGTATTCAAGAGCGGGAGTTGCTCAGCAGATTTGGGTTAGTAATGAGAACGGTTCTATTCTTTTCGATACAGGGGATGGAATATTGAGAGACATTATTTCAAATGAACTTGATATTGCTCAAATCAAGGCAATAGTTTTTACCCATGGTCACTTTGACCATGTAGGAGGATTGCATTCACTGCTTGGATTCCTGAGGATGAAAGGGAGAAAAGAACCACTGCCCATTTTTGCTCCAGAGGGATGTATAGAAGTGTTCTCAATAGCAAACAATTTCCTAAAATGTTATCAGGATACAGTGCCTTTCGAAATTTCCTTTAGAGAAATTTACCCTCACGCAGTTTTTCAAATTTGCGATATATCGATCGAAGCTTATCCTGTCGTTCATTGCGGAGGTATAAAAGGTTCAGGAATACTGGGCGAAATTCCAGCCCTGGGCTACAGGATCTCATATAAAGGAGAAACTATTGCGATAAGTGGTGATACAGGAATGTGCCCTTCGTTAAAAGAATTGGTAAAAGGAGCAGATTTAGCAATCCTGGAGGCAACACTCAAGACAAGTAAAGGAGCAAACAAGGAAACGCTTGAAAAAGTCCATCTCTCTGAGGATCTTGCAAGAGAGGTCGGAAAGTTGGCAAAAGACTTTATTCTGATCCATAAAGGAAAGTGAAAGAATGCAAAATAAATTGTCTTATTGTTTAATTAGTTCAATTCGTAAATTCCATGGTTAAATGTATAATTTATTAAAAAAGGAGGGAAAATGGAAAAGAAAATTGAGAATCTGAGGTGGAAACCTATGTGGGTTTCACATCTTGGGTGCATTAAAGGCTGTCTCGATTATCTGAACATAGATATTTCTAACGCTTGGTTGTTTGGTGCTACGGGACATGCATTTATCATCAACATAGCAAAAGAAGTTGTATGCCCGAGCGGACCCACAGCATGGCGCACCGAGATGCTTTTTAATCTTGGGAAAAACATTGGTTATACTATAGATGGAATTTTCGGATTTAAATCTAAGGATGATTTTTTTGAGAAACAGAAAAAAACATGGGAATATATAAAAAACGCCATTGATGAAGATATTCCCTGCTATGGATGGGAGTTGGATATTCCAGAATTCTATGTTATCTATGGTTACGACGACAAGGGCTATTACTTCTCAGGACCGCTTTGCGATTCAGGCAAAGGACCCAAAATGTGGAAAGAAGTTGGCGATACTAAAATTGGCGTTTTGGAGATGTACAGTGTAAAACCTGGACAGTCTGCAGACGATGTTAAAACCGTTAAGGAAGCATTCGAGTCCGCTTTGGAACACTCAAAAAGTCCAGAAAAGTGGATATTTCCTAAATATAAAGCAGGATTAGATGGTTTTGACATCTGGAAAAAGACATTGGAAGCAGGAGATGCTGATGGATTGGGCATGGCATTCAATTCAGCGGTTTGGAGTGAGTGTCGGAACTATGCTGTTTTATTCCTGAAAGAAGCCAAAGAACGTCTCGATGGTAAAGTCGGTCCGTTGTTTGACGAGGCAATCAGTCAATATGAAATTGTTGCTCAAAATCTCAAAAAGGTCGCAGAAGCATTTCCATTAATTGAGCGTAAACCAGAGCACATCAAAGATGAAACCCGAATTTCTACTGCAGTAGAATGTCTTACAACAGCGCGTTCAGCAGAAGCATCAGGTCTGGAAGCTCTAGAAACAATATTACGTAAACTGCAATCCTGAGCTCGTCAAAATAGAATTCAAAAATCCACATAGCACTTTGCAAACACTAGGTTTCATTCAGTATTATCCTTTACATGGAAAAAAAACTTAAAAAGTACTTGACAAATCACATTTTATCATATATATTATTCAGTGTAATCTGATTTATCAGAATTTCCTGAATAATCAGAAAAAATTAATAAAGAGGTGATAAAAAATGGAAGAAAAGGATGAAAAAGCATGCTGTAGTGAACCTACAGATAAGAATATGAGCTGTTGTAGAGTTGAATCTCTCATAAGTATAGATGAACGGGGCCAGATGGTTCTACCTAAGGAGATAAGAAAGAAGGCAAACATTCACGCTGGAGATAAGTTTGTTGTTGTAAGTTGGGAAAAAGATGGAGAAGTATGTTGCATCTCTTTGGTTAAAGTTGAGCAATTTACAGGGATGGTAAAGGATCGACTTGGCCCAGTGATGCATGAAATATTCCCAAAAAAATAAGAGGAGGTGTACTGTGAAACAGGGGAAAAAAATTAAAAAATTTGTGAAGGAGAGATATGGAAAGATTGCAGCCAAAGGGAATTCATGTTGTTCAAGCTCTGCTTGTAACCTCGATCTTGTTGAACAGGCTAAATCAATGGGATACACGGAACAAGAAATAAGTAGTATCTCTGGAGAGGTAGTGATGGGATTGGGGTGCGGGAACCCAACAGCACTGGCAGAACTAAAAGAAGGTGAAACCGTCTTAGACCTTGGTTCAGGTGGAGGTCTTGATGTTTTTCTTGCAGCCAAAAAAGTCGGTGAAAAAGGGAGAGTTATTGGCGTAGACATGACACCTGAGATGGTTGAAAAAGCAGAAGCAATCACCAGGAGAGGAAATTACAAAAATGTCGAATTCAAGGTTGGGGAGATAGAAAACTTGCCTATCGAAGATAATTCAATTGACGTCATCATAAGCAATTGCGTCATCAATCTTACACCAGACAAATTAGCAACCTTCAAGGAAACATTTAGGGTATTGAAACCGAATGGAAGGATTCTTATATCAGACTTGGTAACTAAAGGAAAAATCCCAGAGGATGTCCGACAGAGTTTTAATGCTTGGGCGGAATGTATCGCTGGCGCTATGGATAGGCAAGAATACTTGAATACAATCACGAAAGCGGGTTTTAGAGATGTTACTGTTGTTGCTGAACACACTTACAGCGAACCTGGAATAGATGAGAGACTTGCAGGGAAGATCATCAGTGTACAAATAAAAGCATACAAATAGTTAAGAAATAATTGATCTGCTTCGCAAATACAAAAAAGTTAGTTCATATTACTAAGAATGAGCAAATTGCATGATCTGAATTATGGTCAACAAAGTAAACAAAAATAAAGGAAGGGAAATCATGAACTCAAGTGAACTCCAGAAAATTGTATCCATAATGAAGGATAACTCTCTTCATGCCTACCTCGCTACCTGCGACGGTGAGCAACCAAGAGTTCGTCCAGTATCACCAATAGTAGAAGATAATATGTCTATCTGGGTAACTACTTACAGTACTTGCAGAAAGGTAAAACAAATCAAGCAGAATCCTAAGATTTGTCTTGCTTTTGTGGAGCAGCCCAATGGAAACAAAGCTGCCACTGTCATCGGTGAAGTAGAAATAATAGAAAATTTGGAAGAGAAAAAGAGGGTGTGGGGACTGGCTACATTCGACCTTGCTCAATATTTCCCAAATGGTCCAGAGTCTGAGGAGTTTTGTTTGCTGAAAATTCTTACTGAGAAGATAGAATGGCGTGATAGCTGGACGAGTAAGCTAAAAATCTATGAACCACCTCAGGAATGATAGTTGAAGTGCTGCACGTATCTCTCCTGTGGTTTTCCCTCAAATTATAATTATCTAATGGTGTAAATCTGTGATGATTTTTTTCTTGACTTTCTATTATCCATACTATATTAGTAATATTATTAAAAATTATACTTCTATGAAACATTATCTTATTGGTTATTATAAAAGAGAGGAGGTGATAGAATAAGAACGTTTTGAGGTTTATCTAATAGAACTCAATTTGAATGTAAGAAAAGAAAGGAGTATAAATGAAAACAATAATGTTCTTACTTTGCATCCTCTTAACTTTTATAATCTTAGTTCCCGGAAATCTAAAAGGTGCTATCTATACAGTGATAAACACAAATGACACTGGGGCAGGGAGTCTCAGATGGGCTATAACTTCAGCCAACACTGTTACCCCGAATTTCCACGATACTATAGATTTTAATATCCCAGGTACTGGTCCCCACACTATCTTTCCTACATCCCAACTTCCTGTACTTACAGATCAAGCTGGTGTATTGATTGATGGATTGACTGAACCTGGTGCATTTGCTGGAGCTAATCCTCCATCAACAGCAAATCTTATGATTGTGGTTGACGGTACAAATGCTGGACCATCACATGGATTCTGGATAGTATCTCCTTTCAACACAATACAGGGATTAGTAATAAATAATTTTGAGCAGGATGGAATCCGCATTCAAGCTACACCAGATGGCACAAACTATAACCTTGTTTACTGTAATTTTGTTGGAACAAATTATTTAGGTAATGCCCCTCAGGGGAACGGATTAGATCCTAATCCAAACAACCTTTGGGCTGGAGTATATATTATATGTACACTTGGATATCCAGGCATTGCACATTTTAATATGGTTCTAAATAATCTCGTAGCAGACAACTATGCTGAAGGGGTTGGAATTGCAAATTGTCCTCCAGGTGATGTAGCTTTCAATGATGTTTTTATGAATTATATCGGTACCGATATTACTGGAATGTTTGATTTCGGAAATTGGCACGATGGGGTATACATTGGCGAAGGTGCACATGATAATATAGTAGATGGAAATATCATTTCTGGAAATGAGTTCGAGGGTGTTTGTATTGTGGGCTATGCAGAAATTGGAGTCTTTACAAATGCGAACATTGTATTTAACAATATAATTGGACTTGATGTTAACTTTTCGCCTTTGGGCAATACTATGGATGGTGTAAGTATTGGACAGTATGGTAATTGGTACCAAGGTGGTTATGCAGAACTTAACGTGATTGACAGTAATACTATTGCTTATAATGGGTATAATGGAATCACAGTATGGGAACACACAAATAACACGTTGAATGCGGATCACAATTTAATTACCCGGAATTCCATCTATGACAATGGATTACTTGGAATAGATTTAGTCGATGATGGCGTTACACTAAACGATGGTGGAGACCCTGATCCTGGCGCCAATCAGGAACTCAACTTCCCCGTGATATTGAGCGCTAATTACGATGCTGGTTCTGGACAGACAGCAATTGCAGGCACACTAAACATAGATACACCTACCAATCAGGCTACTGTAGAAGTATTTTTTGCAATACCTGACCCAACAAACTATGGTGAGGGAGCGATATATCTGGGTGCCACAACCCCGGATGGAGCAGGCAACTGGAATATCACGGTCTTAGGACTTGTAAACGGTAACTTCATAACAGCCACAACAACAGACATGAATTTTAACACCTCTGAATTTTGTACAAATTTTATCGTAGTTCCGGGAGTGGAAGAAGAGCGTTCCACAGGAAAACAGTTGAGATATGAACTTAAACAAAACTATCCCAATCCATTCATTCAGTCATCTGTTATTAGTTATCAATTACCTGTAAAAAGCAAAGTGAGCTTAAGGATTTTCGATGTAACAGGTAGGCATATTCGTAC
>Ga0209977_10000070_pt1 | contig 37233 bp, 34 predicted proteins | sample SumtaG_2_FD_183113 | JGI IMG/M metagenome (GOLD analysis project Ga0209977, IMG submission 183113) | Deep subsurface microbial communities from Indian Ocean to uncover new lineages of life (NeLLi) - Sumatra_00607 metaG (SPAdes) (version 2) | ecosystem: Environmental > Aquatic > Marine > Oceanic...
TAAAAATGAGAAATTTGTAGTGTTGGAATAGAGCCGGACTAGCCAAGCCACATAAGGCGCCAGGTCTGATTCCAGAGGACCTGGCGCGTTTTTTAAATCAAAGTGGAGAAAAATCTATGAGTCTCGCGGACCAACTGTTGCAGTATCTATTTACCGGTATCACCATCGGTGCCATCTACGGGATGGTCGCCCTCGGATTCAACATAATCTACAGCGCCACCGGTATTATCAACCTGGCCCAGGGAGAGTTTGTCATGCTGGGGGGGATGATGATGGTGTATCTGACAGCCATTATCAAATTACCCATGGTAGTGAGTTTTTTTCTTTCCATCTTAATAGTCACCATGATAGGAGCCGCCTTCGAGAGAGCAGCTATCCATCCTCTGAAAAGTCCCTCTGTCATTACCCTTATTATTATCACCGTGGCTGCTAGTATTCTTTTCAAAGGTGGTGCCATGTTCGCCTGGGGTAAACACACCTTCAGCCTTCCTCCTTTTTCAGGAGAAAAGCCTATAAGCGTGCTGGGAGCTACTATTCTCCCTCAGACCTTATGGATACTGGGAATTATGGGAGCAACGGTCGCTCTTCTCATCTTCTTTTTCGGATTTACCTTGACTGGAAAAGCAATGAAGGCCTGTGCCGCTAATCGCACGGCAGCTAGTCTGGTTGGGATCAACGTCAAGACCATGGTTCTTCTGTCTTTTGCCTTGAGTGCAGGTATCGGGGCTACAGCCGGAATTATCATCACGCCCACGGCTCTTATGAACTATGATCGGGGAACCATGTTGGCAGTGAAGGGGTTCAGCGTGGCGGTATTGGGGGGACTGGGAAGTAACGTGGGGGCAGTAGTGGCCGGATTCATCATTGGTATCATGGAATCCCTGGGCGCAGGTTTCATATCTTCCGGGTATAAAGACGCCATCGCTCTGGTGGTGCTGCTTCTGGTCTTATTCATCAGGCCCAGCGGACTTCTGGGAAGTAGGGAAAGAGCAGAGTTCAAGAAGTTCTAATTGAAATAATCAAAAGGGGAATTGATGGGAAGGAAGAATATACTCTCGCTGCTGATTCTAGCGGGGGTGATTCTGGCCTTACCGCTAGGGCTGGGCAATTCTTATTACCTGAATGTGTTAGTCTTCGTGGGTATTTATAGTCTAATTACCATTGGCCTTAGTTTACTCATGGGTTATACCGGACAGATTTCCTTAGGGCACGCCGCCTTTTTTGGGATAGGAGCATATACTTCAGGGGTACTCAGCACTAAATTTGGCGTCTCACCCTGGCTTGCACTTCTAGCGGCTATTTTCGTCACCGGAGGGATTGCTTTTCTTATTGCGGCTCCCGCCCTCAAACTAAAAGGCCACTACCTGGCCATGGCTACCCTGGCATTCGGCTACATTGTTTTTATTGTCTTTAACCAGGCTAGTTCCCTTACCGGCGGTCCCTCAGGTTTTGGACAAATTCCTCGATTTAGACTGGGAAATTTTTTGCTTCGCAGCGATGTTCACTACTACTACCTTGTCTGGAGCCTGGTAATAGTTGTTCTATGGGTGAGCTTGAACATAATTCACTCCCGGGTTGGACGGGCCCTACGATCCATCCACGAAGGTGAATTGACAGCCAACATTATGGGGGTGAATACGGCCAAATATAAAATTCAAGTTTTCGTGTTGAGTGCCGTCTATGCCTCTCTCGCTGGCAGTCTCTATGCGCATTTCATTACCTTTCTCAATCCCACTCCCTTTGGATTCCACTTTTCCATAGTCCTCGTCGCTATGGTGGCGGTGGGAGGAATGGCTAGCGTGTGGGGAGCAATGATAGGAGCGGCACTATTAACCATTCTACCTGAATACCTGCGAGCATTTCACGACTACGATATTCTCATTTACGGTTCGATTCTTCTCCTCATAATGATGTTTTTGCCTAAGGGGTTGTTTGCGGGAATTCTTAGTTTGATTAAGAAAGAAAGGTAATGACTATGGATCCTATTCTTCAGATTGAAAAACTAAAGAAAAAATTTGGGGGAGTAGTGGCGGTAGATGGAGTAGATTTTGAGGTAAATTCCCATCAAATTAAAGCCATCATTGGCCCTAATGGAGCAGGTAAAACCACCATCTTTAATCTCATTTCCCGAATATGTCCACTAACTTCTGGCATAATTAGGTTCAAACAGCATAAGATTAATGAGCTGAAACCCTATGTTATTGCGGAAAAGGGGATTTCTCGCACTTTTCAAAATGTACAGGTGTTTGAAAATATGTCGGTTCTGGAAAACGTAATGATAGGACGCCATTGCCGAACTAGATCAGAGATTTTCGCTGCCATTATGAACCTAAAAAGAACCCGAGCTGAGGAAAAAAGGATCCATGACTATTCTTTGGAGATGCTCTCCTTTGTGGGGCTAGAGGCTAAGAAGAATGAGGCGGCCTCTAATCTTACCTTTCAACAACAGAAGTTATTAGAATTTGCCCGAGCCTTAGCGACAGAGCCGGACCTACTTTTACTTGACGAGCCAGCAGCCGGGCTCAGCGTTCCTGAGGCTGACGAGATGGCTCAGTTTGTCTACCGAATCCGAGAGATTGGAATCACTATTCTTCTGGTAGAGCATAACATGGGGCTGGTAATGGAGGTATCTGATGAGGTGATTGTTCTCGACTCTGGCCAAGTCATCGCCGAAGGAACTCCACGCGAAGTCCAAAATAATGAAGCGGTGATAGCTGTTTATCTGGGTGAAAGAGAAACAGAGAATGCTAACCATACGAAATCTTAGAAGTTATTATGGGCGTATGCAAGCTTTGAAGGGAGTTTCTTTACACGTTGAAGAAGGTGAAATAGTGGCCTTAATTGGCGCAAATGGATCCGGGAAAACCACCTTACTTAACTCCATCGTGGGGCTGGTTCCCTCCCTCACCGGGCAGATTCTCTTCCTTAATGCAGACATTACGCACCAGTCTCCCCGGGAAATAATCAGAATGGGAGTCAGTCTGGTACCAGAAGGAAGGCAGTTGTTCGCTCCTCTAACGGTTATGGAAAATCTTATTCTGGGGGCCTATCAACGCTATAGAAGGGAGAAGAAATCTAAGATTAAGAGTGATCTGGACACAATATTTGAACGCTTTCCCGTCTTAAAAGAAAGGCGATCGCAGGTGGCGGGAACTCTCAGTGGGGGTGAGCAGCAAATGCTGGCCATTGGCCGTGCTCTCATGTCAAAACCGAAGTTTCTTTTGCTGGACGAACCTTCTATGGGGCTTGCTCCCTTGATAGCCACCCACATTTTCCAAATAATATCCCAGTTACATCGGCAAGGCACCACCATCCTTCTAGTAGAACAAAATGCTGCAGCAGCATTCAAAGTATCCAATAGAACCTATGTCATCGAGACTGGCAGAGTTGTTCTTCAGGGTGCCTCGGAAGAACTTCTGCACAACCAAGAAGTAAAAAGAGCCTATCTAGGCAGAGAATATAAAGAAGTCTGGGAGTAAAATAGATGGCGATCTGGAATCCTCATTTTGAATGTATGGCAAAGGATGAGCTGAAACAACTACAACTGGAAAAACTTCAGGCTACTCTTAATCGAGTCTATCGAAGTGTTGCTTTTTACCGAAAATTGTTTGATCAAATGGGATTGGTGCCGGACGAGATTAATTCTCTGGACGAGCTTTCCAGAATTCCTTTCACCGGTAAGACTACTTTACGAGCCAGCTATCCTTACGGAATGTTTGCCGTTCCTCTTCGAGAAGTCGTAAGACTGCAATGCACTTCCGGCACTACCGGGGAACCCATCGGCGTGGGCTACACCAGGAATGACCTGACTCATTGGACTGAGGTAAGCGCTCGGGTACTCTGTGCCGGCGGTGTAACCAAGAATGATGTGGTACAGATCTGCTTTGATTATAGCCTGTTCGGCGGAGGTCTCGGTTTTCATTATGGTGCTGAATTAGTAGGGGCATCAGTCATTCCGGGCTCCAATCTCGATCCAGCCCGGCAGGTAGTAATTGCTCGAGACTACCACACTACAGCCTTAATAGCTACCCCGGGATTTGCCATTAGACTGGCTGCGGTGGTTCGGGAAAAGGGATTAGGTCCGGCTGACATTCATCTCAAAAGAGGTCTTTTTACGGGTGAGCCTTTCTCCGAAAGAACCAGGAAGCAGATAGAAGACGAGCTCAATATAAAGGCAACCGATAATTACGGCTTAAGCGAGATAGCCTGGCCAGGAGTGGCAGGAGAATGTGAAAAAAAGAAGGGGCTTCACATTTTTGAGGACCAATTCATCCCAGAAATAATAGACCCTCGGACTAAAGAGGTTCTTCCCCTCGGAGAGGAAGGAGAACTGGTGCTTACCACCATAACTAAGGAGGCATTTCCCCTGATTAGATACCGAACGGGAGACATCACTGCCCTGGATGCTTCTCCCTGTGGATGCGGTCGAACTTCAGTTCGGATGAAAAAAGTAGCCGGTCGTACTGACGAGATGGTCACCATCAATGGGGTGAGCTTCTTTCCTTCGCAGATTGAACACATTTTTTCCCAAATTTGGGGAGTTGAACCTCACAGTTGTCTGGAGATTGATCGACGGGGCAACCAGGACATGGTCAATATTCTGGTGAAGGTTTCCGAGGAAATCTTCTTTGACGAAATGAAGAAACTTCAGGACTTAAAATCAAAAGTGGAAAGAGAAATCTACCAGGATTTGGGCATTAGTGTCAAGGTTAAATTGGTTGAACCTGATTCCTTCGCCAGAGAAACTAAAGGCAAGAGAGTAGTCGACAAAAGATAGTCCAGCTGAGAGAGAAAAGGCTAGTGATGTCCAGAGAAATAGATCCAGAGTATCTTGATAGAGAAAACCTGGAGAAACTTCAGTTAAAAAGGTTAAAGAAAGTTCTAGACAGAGTCTATCATAAAGTACCTTTCTATCGAGAAGCATTTGACGCACGCAAGGTAAAACCCGATAATATAAAAAATCTGAAAGATTTGGAGAGACTTCCTTTTACCACCAGAGAAGACCTACGTGCTGGTTATCCCTATGGGTTTTTAACCTCTTCCTTATCTCGTCTGGTAAGGTTACATACCTCTACCGGTACCACCGGTAAACCTAAAGCGGTACTCTTTACCCAGAAAGATATCGATCAAGCTGCCCGACTCATAACTCGCAGTATAGGAATGACAGGAGCAGGACCTGAAGATGTTTTTCAAAACATGATGAGCTATGGGTTGTTTACCGGAGGTCTCATTTTTCATTACGGAGCGGAAAGAGCAGGGCTATTGGTAATTCCAAGTGGAACTGGCAACACAGAGCGCCAAATAGAGCTGATGCATGACTTCAAAACCACCATAGTCCATATAACCCCTAGCTATGCTCTTTACTTAGCTGAAGTTATGGAAAGAATGGGAATGGACCCCAGAGGTGATTTTAACTTGCGCATATTTTATTTAGGAGCAGAGCCTTATTCTGAGGCCACAAAGAGTAAGATCGAGGAAATTTTCTCCCTGGATGCCTATGATTCTTACGGTCTTTCGGAAATGAATGGTCCGGGAGTTGCTTTTGAGTGCAAGAAAAAGTGCGGAATGCATCTCTGGGAGGATAATTTCATTATGGAGGTTATTGATCAAGAGACTCTGGAGATTCGAAGGGACAGCGAAGAGGGAGAGCTGGTGTTAACCACCCTAAATAGAGAAGCAATGCCTATCCTGAGGTACAGAACTGGTGATCTGACGCATATATACCCTGATCCCTGTAGGTGTGGACGAGTCCACCGTCGCATATCCCGAATCAAAGGCAGAGTAGATGATATGTTTATCCTTCGAGGTGTAAATATCTTTCCCTCAGAGGTGGAAAGAATCCTTATGGGCCTGCCCGAGGTGGGAAGAAACTACCAGATTGTTCTGGAAAGACATGGGGGCCTGGAGGAGATGAGGGTGATCCTGGAGATTAAGAAAAGATTTTTCAGTGGTTCCCTAAAAGATTTGAAAAGGTTACAGAATAAGATTAAAGCTAAACTTAAGGGGGAGCTAATGGTGACTCCTCAGGTAGAACTGGTAGAGCCGACTACTCTGCCCAGAACCACAGGCAAAGCGAAAAGACTGATTGATAAGAGGAGGATATAAGTTTGGGCGCTATGAAAGGATACAGAGCAGGACTGGTCTTAAAGGTGGTGGGAATCTCCTATAACCAACTTAGATACTGGGCCAAGATTGGTTTCATTAAACCCAGTATGAAAAGCGCCAAGAAAGGAAGTAGGAGGCTTTATTCCTTTGGAGATTTAATAAGATTGAAAACAGCTAAAAGCCTTCTGGAGAGTGGAATCTCACTACAGAAGATAAGAAAAAGCGTAGATTATTTGAAAAAACATGAGCCAGAAATAAAAGAGCCTCTATCCGAGCTTAAATTTCTCACCAACGGGAAAAGCGTTTTCACCCTGACCCGTGATCCAAAAAAGGTTATTGACGTTTTAAACAGATCACAGTTAGTCTGGAGTGTGGCCATTGGTAAGATCTCCAGGCATACAAAAGACAAAATTCAAGAAAATGGAAATTATTGAGATTTCTCAAGACTCCATCCTTTCCTAAAATCCCTTTGTTTGCCAAGTCCTTCCTGTTTTGCTAAACTAACACGAGTATCTTGTGCATACCAAAATTTTAAAGAGGTGAGGGTTGAAAGTATCGATCATTGGAGCCACCGGTTACACAGGGGCAGAACTGGTTAAGATTCTCTTGAGACACCCCAGAGTAGAGATCGAGACGATAACTTCCCAAAGTTTTGCCGGAAAGAAAATCTCAGAGGTTTATCCCTGGTTGAGTACGGATCTAGTTTGCCAATCACTCGATGTAGAAAGAATAGTCTCATTTTCTTCCTTTATTTTCTTAGCTCTTCCTCACGGAGCTTCCATGGAGGTGGTGAGAAAGCTTTATTTAAGAAGAAAAAGAATAGTGGATCTCTCGGCTGATTTTCGTCTCGAAAGTCCCCTTGTTTATGAGAAATGGTATGGAGTAGCCCATAAAAAGAAAGATTTGCTTAAACAGGCAATCTATGGCCTACCTGAGCTTTACCGGGAAAAAATAAAAGGAGCCCGTCTGGTAGCCAATCCGGGCTGTTACCCTACCTCAACCATACTCTCGCTGGCTCCTTTACTAAAGTTTGATTTAATAAAAGAGGATAGCATCATTGTAGATTCCAAATCCGGAGTTACCGGAGCAGGAAGAAAACTTACCTTGAAAACCCATTTTCCCGAGGTCAATGAGAACTTATCTGCTTACCAGGTGGGATGTCACCGCCATATTCCCGAAATAGAACAAGAGTTAACTAAACTTGCCGAAAAAGAGGTTAGAATCACCTTCGTTCCCCACCTGGTTCCCCTTAATCGAGGAATACTTTCTACCTGTTATGCTGGCCTGAAGGATCCTTTAAAGCCCAACGATTTAGTTAAAGCGTTTGAGGACTTCTATAGAGAGGAACCTTTCGTGGAAATTCTCCCTCAAGGCTGCTTTCCTCAGGTAAAAGATGTAGTCAATTCAAATAGATGCCGAATAGGACTTATGGTCGATGAAAAAAAACGTCAGGTAATAGTCATTTCCACTATCGATAATTTGGGCAAAGGTGCCTCTAGCCAGGCAGTGCAAAACATGAATATAATGTGTGGATTTGAAGAAACCATGGGCTTAAGCTAAGGAGATAACCATTGAAAGAAGTAGAAGGAGGAATTACAGCCCCCCAGGGATTTAAAGCAGCAGGGGTGCACTGCGGGATAAAAGTAACTCAGCCTGATCTAGCACTGATTTATTCAGAGGTTCCGGCGATGAGTTTTGGGATGTTTACCAGTAACAAGGTAAAGGCAGCGCCGGTTCATTATTCTCTAAGGAAAATTCGCCGCCACCAGACCCAGGCAATCATTATAAACAGCGGCAATGCCAATGCCTGCACCGGAGAAAAAGGACTTAAAGACGCAGAGAAAATGGCCAGATTGGCAGCTCATCATTTAGGAGTAAAGGAAAATATGGTTCTGGTAGCCTCTACCGGAAGGATAGGTAAACCCTTGCCCATGTCTGAGATTGAGGCTGGGATAGAACAAGCGGTGGAATCTCTATCTTTTAAAGGTGGCCATCGGGCAGCTCGGGCCATTCTGACCACCGACAAGATTACCAAGGAAATAGCAGTGGAAACCGACATTCCAGCAAGGGGAAAAGGTAAGGTAGTAATTGGAGGTATGGCTAAAGGAGCGGGGATGATCTCACCGAACCTGGCGACCATGCTCTGTTTTATCACTACCGATGCCTGTATAACTGAGGATGCTCTGGAAGAGGCAACGAGGTCTGCGGTCAACAAATCCTTTAACCAGATTAGTGTGGATGGGGATATGAGCACCAACGACAGCCTATTTATCCTGGCTAACGAACTTTCAAGGAATGAAAGAATAAAAACCTGGCACAAGAAGAAAAAAATGAGAATTGAGGACGAGAACTTCGACCGCTTCTGCCAGACACTAGATTTTGTTTGTGAATCTTTGGCCAAGCTCATTGTCCGGGATGGGGAAGGAGCGACAAAATTTATCGAGGTAAGAGTAAAGGGGGCTCCTTTCCCCAAGGATGCCAGGAGGATTGCTAGAGCAGTGGCAAACTCGATGTTGGTGAAGACCGCCATCGCCGGTGCCTCTCCTAACTGGGGAAGAGTGATGTCCGCGGTTGGCGCAGCTCATGCCAAAGTAAAACCCCATCGGGTAGATGTCTATTTTGACAATTTTTTGGTGGTAAAAGGAGGTTTAGGAGTAGATGCGGCAGAAGAAAAACTGGGAGAAGTCCTCAAGCAGGATGAAGTGAAAATAACTATTGATCTCCATCAAGGGAAAGACAAAGCCACCTTCTGGGGATGTGATTTGACTGAAAAATACGTGAAAATCAACAAAAGATATGTGTAGAGACTATGACTGATCCTGGATTCGTGCTGAACCCGAAGATAAAAGATGCTGTATTAGAGTCGCAAAATAGAACAATAATGGTTATGGGCGGATCAGACACTGGAAAAACTACTCTCATTGAGGATCTTTTAGAACTTCTTTTACCAACTTTTAGAGTAGGAGTGGTAGATGCTGATCTGGGACAGTCTCATGTGGGTCCTCCCACTACGATAGCCTGGGGGATTGTAGAAAAGAAATTCGAGGGATGGGACAATCTGGTGGTAAAGGATTTCTACTCCGTGGGAGCCACCTCTCCTTCTGGCAATCTCCTTCCCATGATTACCGGGATCAAGATTATCTATGACAAAGCTAGATCCCAGGTAGATAAGATTTTAATGGACACTACCGGCATGATAAGGGGAGGACCAGCAAGAGTCTTGAAGAGATGCATGATAGATATAATTGAGCCTCAGATAATCTTAGCTCTCCAGAGAACCGACGAGCTGGAACATATTCTCACTGGCTTTAGGGGGATAACCATACCCAAAATCTATCGCATGAAAGTACCCCCTGGCGTTAGACAAAAGAACTATTCTGAAAGAGTCAGCTACCGCGACCAGAGATTCAAAGCTTATTTTGAAAGTGCTCAAAGCTTAGTCTTAGCCTGCGACCGAATTGGACTAGGGGGCATTGTCTCAGAGGAATATCTTCACAATCGCTTGATCTGCCTAAGAGACACCGAAGGCAGAAATCTAGCTTTAGGTATCGTTGATGAGGTGGATGGGAGGATGAGGAGTATATCAGTATATACCCCTTTGGATAAAGAAAAGAAAATCGGAGGCATCCTTTGGGGTGAACTCAGAATTAACCTCGAAGGTAAAGAGGTGGATTGAGAAAATATTAAAGTCAATTACAGATTGAATTTTTTTCCCTTTCTAAATCCTCCAGTTTAGTTTTAAGTCTAAGCATTCTATTTTAACCCTTTTTCAATGATAAAACTTCCTTAGCAGCTTTGACTATATCCTGCCAAGAAAGACCATATTTTTTAATAAGATCATCCGGCTCACCAGATTCACCAAAGACATCGCGAATTCCAATCCGATATACTGGCGGCCGCGGTTCTTTACAGGCAAGGGCCTCCAGAACTGCACTCCCCAGTCCACCTATAATGCTGTGATCCTCTGCGGTGAGGATGGCACCCGTCTCTTTAGCCGCATTAAATAAAATTTCTAAATCAAGAGGTTTAATAGTATGCATGCTTATGACTCTTGCCTTTATCCCCTGCGAGACTAGAGCATCGGCAGCTTTTAAAGCTTGAAAGACCATTATTCCACAGGCGATAATGCTTAAATCATTCCCTTTTCTCAAAATATCGGCTTTACCGATGACAAAGGGCGACTCTTCGTCTGTAATAACGGGAATCTCTGGGCGTCCCAATCTAATATAAACAGGACCTTTGTATTCAATGGTAGCTCGCAGAGCTTTTTTTGTTTCAAGAGCATCAGCTGGAACAATGACCGTCATATCAGGTATAACTCTCATTAAAGCGATATCCTCTATTGATTGATGAGAAGACCCATCTCTACCCATAGTAATCCCGGAATGAGTAGCTACAATCTTAACATTAAGACCTGAATGAACGATTGTATTTCTTACCTGATCATACGCTCTGCCAGCGGCAAATATGGCTAATGTAGACACTACAGGTGTAAATCCAGTAGTAGCAAGACCAGCTGCTACTCCCATCATGTTTTGTTCGGCAATTCCAGCATTAAAGAACCTTCCTGGAAAAACCTTAGCAAAAAATGAAGTTCTTGTGGATTGAGAAAGATCCGCATTGAGGACAACAATATTTTTTTGTTCCTTCCCTATCTCAACTAAAACTTGCCCATAAGCATCTCTGGTAGACATCAATTGGGGTGAGTTTACAGTATTTTTCATCTTTTTCCCAACTCAGCTACGGCTTGAGCTACCAGCTCTTCAGGTAGGGGTTTGGCATGGTAATCATTGTTACCTTCCACAAAAGAGATCCCTTTACCTTTTACCGTTTGAGCAATGATAACAGCCGGTTTACTCCTATTTTCCATTGATCTGTCTAAAACATCAAGAATGTCCTTTATATCATGTCCGTCAACCTCAAAGACTTTCCAGCCGAAGGATGCCCATTTTGCGGCCAAGGGTTCTATGGACATTACCTCCTCCGTTCTTCCATCATTTTGACCATGGTTTCTATCCACTAGGACCGTCATGTTCACTATCTTATGATGGCTGGCAAACATTGCCGCCTCCCAGACCTCTCCTTCATCCAACTCACCATCCCCTACCAAAGCGTATACTTGATTGTTCTTGCCGGCCAGTTTGAATCCTAATGCCATCCCCACAGCGACGGCGAGCCCCTGACCTAGAGATCCTGTAGAAATCTCAACTCCGGGAGTTTTCTTGTTATCCGGGTGGCCTTGTAGCCTGCTATTTATATTCCGAAAAGTGCTTAACTCCTCTTTTGGGAAGTATCCACTGAGGGCTAAAGTACCGTAAAGAGCTGGAGCAGCATGCCCTTTGCTTAAAACAAATCTATCTCTACCTGGCCAAGATGGATTTCGGGGGTTGTGGTTGAGTTGATGAAAATACAAAGCTACCAGAATGTCTACGCAGGAAAGCGAGCCTCCTAAGTGGCCTGAATTAGCATTACTTGTCATTTTGACAATTTCTTGGCCAACAGCGATGGCTGCCTCCTTCAATCCTCTAACAAGCTCAACTGGGTGTTTCAACAGACTGCTTCTCTCTTTTAATAAATTTACTCTGAATTCAATTAATTTTGCCATATCCATTCAAAAAGATACCCAGATCTTCTTGAGTGGGAAGGGAAGGAATTACTCCCTTTTTCGTTGCCGTTAATGCTCCTGCAGCATTAGCAAATCTTAAAATGTCCTCCATTTCCTCACAATCAAGATCAAACGGATCTTTGCCCTGCCTAATTTTCTGTAGAAATTTTGCTAATATTGCCGAAGTAAAACTATCACCGCAACCTGTTGTATCAATAGTGTGAACTTTGTAACTTTCAACAAAGCTACAGGTTCTTCCATTATTGAAAAAACTTCCTTTGTCTCCCTCGGTAACAACTACCATCTTAGGACCATATTTCAGGAGGATATCGCTTCCTTGCTTTATATCACTAATTCTAGTGATAAATTCTAATTCGTCATTATTTAACTTAACCAAGTCCGAATTATGTAATCCTTCGATGATTCTTTGTTTTACCTGGTTTTCGCTATCCCACAAAGACAATCGCACATTTGGATCGTAAGAAATTACCAGCCCATATTTTTTGGCATACTCAAGAGCTTTTAAGGTAGCTGAGTAACTTGGGTCAGAAATCATACTGATGGAGCCATAATGGAAAACCCTTGCAGTTTTTATAAAACCCTCACTTATTTCCTCTGCACTTAACATCATATCTGCACCCGGATTACGGTAAAAACAGAAATCTCTTTCTCCGTCTTCTCTGGTCGAAATAAAAGCCAACGTGGTTCGGGATTCTCTGTCAACTTTCAGTTGAGAAATATCAACTCGATTCTGCAAAATAACACTTCGCAACAATCTCCCAAAGGGGTCGTCACCAATTTTGCTTATGAGAGCCGAATCTACACCGAGTTTTGCTAGTCCAATGGCAACATTCGCCGGTGCACCGCCAGGAACTGGCAAGAAGCTAGGAGCTTTTTCTAATGGCTCTCCGACTCCCATGGAAAACATATCTACCAAGACCTCGCCCAAACAGATGACATCTACCATGTTATTGAAACGGATATGAAAGAGTTTACCGAATCTAGCTTAAAGTCCATATTCTTTCATCTTCTCTCGGATAAACTTCAACCCCTGTCGGGGAATATCATCAATATTATCCGCCAACTTGCGCCAGACTGAGGAGGCTATGGGTATCACGCTCATAGGTTCATAGAAACTCTCGATAACCAGCCACCCATCGTAGCCAATCTCGGATAGACCTTTGAAAACCTCATCCCAGTTTACATGGCCTGTTCCCGGGATGCCCCGGTCATTTTCACAGCAGTGCATATAACCAAGATATCCCTTACTTTTAACAATGGGGTTATAGAAGTCTTTTTCTTCAATGTTCATATGGTAGGTATCAAGGTGAAGTTTTACATTGTCCCTACCAATATCTTTTAGAAGGTAAACTCCATCCTCAGCGGTGTTTAAAAAATAGGTTTCATAGCGGTTAATGGCCTCAAGATAGAGAGTAACCTTTTTATCCTTTGCATAATCGGCCATCTCTCTTATCAGCTTTACTGCGAGATTCCACTCTTCCTGGGTTCTTCCCCTTCCCTTTGACATCTCAAAGGTGCCGTAGAGTACTCCATCTAAAGTATCAGTACCAAAGTCTGAGCAAATATCGATGAATCTCTTTAAATAGCTTTTCCCTCTTTCCCTGATACTTTCATCCTCATCGATTAGATTCTCATTTTTGCCCAATCCCGCACAGCAGGTGCATGCAAGATTTATTTTCTCCAGCTCATTTCTCAATTTTTCTATCAGTTTAAATTCAATTTCCATAGCATTAATAAGGGGTATCTCTACACCATCAAAACCCATTTCCTTTACCTTGTGAAAGATCTTAACAGTATCCTCATTTAACCTGGATGTCCATATCAAAAGATGTGCGCCCACTTTACTCATAACTGCCTCCTCGATTATCATACAATTTTTGACACTGCCTAAAAAGAGAAACTAACTTTCAAACACTCTCTCTCTTTTTAGAAAACTTCCTTTTCCCCAAGATAGATCGGCCTACCTACCCTTCATCGCCTCCTTTCCGGCCCTAATTTCCAGCTTGTCTTCTTTTATCAAAAAAGATCCAACTTGCTTCAGAGAAATTTTGATTGTATTCAGGTGCGAGCTATGATGATGCTTGCTCGATCAGACAGGCTAGAGGGTTATCTCCAGATTATTTAGTCTCTTACCAATCGTTTTTCAGGACTTAATGTATGTCTGTGCCAGCTCTTTGGTCACCCTCAAGGGTTTAGTAAGAACTCTAAAGGGAAAGCTCAACACAAAGCGAGAGGGATGGTTTTTTATCTCTTGGGCCAGTCTCAAGGGCTTGGTTAAGGCTCTTGTTTCCCACTGGGAAAGTACAGATGAATAAAGGGATGCTTTAGATATTCTATATATGTGCCCACAGCTCTGACACTCCATCTTAACGATAGAATCCCCCATATAGGTTATTACCGTTGGGGCCTCACTCAAACACCAGCTACAACGAAGAGTTGTCTTGACCTGTCTAATCATAGTTTGCCTCCTTCATGATAATGAAAAACTCTTTTCCCATCATAAATCATTTTATAACATTTTTATAAAATGTCCAATTTTCGGAGCTAAATATCTCTACCGGATAAGCCTCTTTATTCCGGTGATAATATCCTTATCACTGGGTAAAAATGCCTTTTCCAAAACCCATTCCCTTTACCTTGTGAAAGATCCCCATAGTATCTTCACTTAACCTGGACGTCCATATCAGAAGATGTGCACCCACTTTACTCATTTCTCTCTCATTGCTTTCTTAATTTTTGTAAAAAATGATTAATTAGTACTTTGCTCGACTAAATTGTATACAGAAGGTGAGTTTTTTAGCTAAGGCAGTAATAAAGTATCCAAAAATCGTAAGCAGTGGAAAAAGGTAGAGAATTTCATAGAATATGAACGATTTTCAATTGAACTAAGAAGCGTGGAGTGCTTTACGCGCCTTTTTGATCCACAGTTTTATCTGCTTCAAGTCATTTTCTACTGAGGTGAGAACCTGAAATGCGTCCGCTCTCACCGTAAAACGTAAGCCCTCGCATGTGCTCTTAATTTCGCTGAGTTTCTTTTCCATTTGTAAAGGCGTTGCTCTTTCGACATCGTCAATAGGATTCAGGACTATTTCTATTATGTGATCATTTCCTATAATCTCAACAGATTTCTTGAGGTCGGTAAAAGGACTGAGGTGGATCATCTTCAAGTTAGGAATTTCCTTGATGTACTGCACGATGGGGTCAATTTTGCCGCAGCTATGCCAGTAATCCATTCCCCCGTGGAACTCACCCATTTTCTTTTCGTAAGGCAGCACGAATCCTTGATAGCCCCTCGGGGAAATCATAGGCACACTCACATCGTCGTTACAGAGGAAAAGTGAATGAATTTCCTCTTGCAAAAACCGAGCTCTTTCTTGAGACCAGTGAATCTTAGCTCTTAATATGAATTTCATTAAATCATAAACAAAATCAGGATCCTCGATCATATCGATGGCGAAATTTTCTGTCCCTCGAAGATTTAAGGCAATGCCAAAGGGACCAAAATTCCATTCCGGGAAAACAACATCAAAATCATCATCAATGATAGCTTTGATTTCAGAGTACATCTTGTGAGCCAAAGGAGCGGTACCACTTCGATGAAAATCGGGCAATTGTAATGATTGCAAGTCTTCTTTTCTTTTTATGATACTCCTTTTGCCCACCCACGGTTCATGTCCGTTCTTGGCAGGTTCCTGTGGCAAGCCCAAAAGACTTTCTAAAAACCCGACCCCGAGCCATATAGTAATGTCTTTGGTTATGGGATTATCGTCGCAAAATTGCTCAAAGGCAAAAATCTTCTTTGAGAGTTCAAATTCTAAATATGCTAGGGGATAAACATAGATTTTCTCTATATCCAGGCCCAAAACCGGGGCCCACATTTCTCTATCCAGATCGGCAATGAAGGGCGTTACTGAGAGACCCTTTTTCGGGAGGTGACGGGCAAAACAATTTGGCAGTCCGGCAGTGGATTTCCATAACCGGCGTCTTCTTTGGTTCTCATCACTGTCTACTAAGCTTCGGACACGGTCGCATAGTCTCTTAATCTTGGCTATCGTTTTCCTTTTTTCACCTTCATTCATGCTATTCTCCTTTCGGTGGTGCTTACATCACTTGATGGCGCCAAAGGTCAGGCCTCTCACCAAATATTTCTGAATGGCAATGGCAATAACAATGATGGGCGCTATGATGAGGGAATTTGCTGCCGCCAATGGTCCCCACTGGATCCCCCAGGGTGTCATAAAGGCTGAGACGGCCACAGAAAGAGTCTGGCTGTGTCTTCCCGTTAGTATGAAAGCCATGAAGAACTCATTCCAAGAGAAAATGAGGCAAATTATGGTAGTCGCCACCAGTCCGGGGGTCACCAGGGGCAAAATCACCCGGAAAAATGCCTGCGTTCTTGAACAGCCGTCAACCATGGCACTTTCTTCGATGGCCACGGGAATATCCTCAAAAAACCCCCGCATGATCCAGACGGTCAGAGGAAGATTGAAGGTTGTGTAAATGATGATCATCAGTCGGTATGAATCATATATTCTCAAGTACTTAGATAACAGAAAAAAGGGAATTATGGCCGCGATTGGAGGCATCATTTTGATACTTATGATCCAGAAAGCCACGTCCTCCTTATGAGAGAAGGAAAGTCGAGCTAAACTATAAGCCGCAAATACACCGATGCCAACTGAAAGTAATACACTGCTGATGCATATTATCAGACTATTCTTAAGATTGTTTAAGAGGTGACCTCCGGACAAGGTCATGGTTAATTCTTCGGAGACGAATCCGGGAATTAGTACCTGTTTGTAGTTTACAGAAGTAGGCTTGAATATCCACTTGGGAGGGCTCTTTGCTACATCCTCTTCGTTCTTGAAGGAGGTAGTAACATTGTAATATAAGGGAAACATAAATATGGCAATAACAACAACGAGAAAAAACCAGGTGAGTACCTTTTTCGTTCTGCTAATTTTCATCTTACTACCTCTTGTCTCATTCCTTTCGTCTAAGACTTCTCACTAACACTATAGAAAGTAATATCGTGACAACAAGAATAATAACGGCCATCGCCGACGCTCGCCCCACGTCAAAAGACACGAAGGCCAGTTGATAAGTATAAAAGGAAGCTGTCTGAGTGAGAATTCCTGGTCCTCCGTTGGTCATTACTATAATAGTGTCAGCCCACTGAAACGCCTGGATTAATCTGAGTAGTAACACCACCAAGATTATTGGCTTAAGCAGGGGGAGGCTGACGTGTCGAAAAACTTGCCAATTCGTTGCTCCATCGACACAAGCTGCTTCCCTAGGATCTCTGGGTAAAGACTGAAATCCTGCCAGTAAAACGAGAATCACAAAGGGTGTCCACTCCCAAATGTCTATAAATACAACCGTATACAGGGCCGTATTGGCCATGCCAAGCCATCCCTTCTGGGGAAGACCCACCATTCCCAGTAAATAGTTTATAATGCCAAAGTCCGGCCAAAGCATTATCCGCCAGGTAAGGCCGATGACTACTGGTGCCATAACCATGGGAATAATGAAAAAGATTCTGATGAAGCTATATCTCTGCATGAAATCTTGACTCAAAAGATAGGCAACACCCATACCAATGGCACACGATATCCCCACCGTAAGGAGGGTGAAAACGCCGGAAACCTTGAGGGCATTGAAGGTGTAAGGATCCGTCAATAGATCAAGATAATGACGGCCTCCAACGAATTCAACCGGTGCGCTAGCGGCGGCCATAGACTGGCTGGTAAGACTGGTACGAATTAAGTAAACGGTGGGGTAAATGGATATGGCTACGAGCACAGCAACAGTTGGTAAGAGAAAACCGATAAGTACACCCTTATCCTTCATTTTCCTTCCTTCTTAAGTGGTATGGACCTGTGTTCGCCCTACCGATTACCTACTAAGACATTCTTCTCACATAAATACTGCGGAGCATCTTCCAAGTCTGTCTGAGAACTGCAGAAGCGCTTCTCATCAGAGCGAGAAACCTCGCTCCTGTCCACAGCCCGGTAGTCGCAAGCTTCAGTCTGGGATCATTGGCGCAAGTTAAAACTTGCAGCTACTCCCCTTGGCGCGGCTCAAAAGACCTGACTACATAGCTGCGACTGTCTTTGTTTGAACGACTAAAGTGGTGCCGGAGATACGGCAACAGCCCCACCTCCGGCACAAGGTGAATCAAATCCCTTGCCCACAGCAACTATGATTTACTTATAGGCTCCTGCTCGCTCCATGATCCGGTAGACCTGTTGATTCACCGACTTAAAAGCCTCACTTGCCGTTTTTTGACCAGCGATAACCTCAGACAGTGCGGCTCCCACAGCATCACCAACTGCTGGCCATTCTTTGATACGTGGCCTGAAATCCAAGGGAGCTTTCGCCAATGCATCCAACGTCTTTGCTGCCCAATAGGTCTTGGCCGTCTCCGGGTGTTCGTCCAACTGTGATTTTCGGGAAAGAGCACCCGCAAACATAAATCCGTCATCTATCAGCGTTTCACTCATTTCATAGCCGGTTAGCCAGGAAATGAATCTCCAGGTTGCCCATGGTTCGCTGGTATGAGCTGACATTCCAAGCGACCAGGTATAGATCGTAGGAGCAAAGTGCCCGGCCGGGCTCTTTATCTCAGTGGGTACAACAATATCCCATTTGCCCCTTGTTTGAGAAGAAGATGCCTCTATCATACTAACGAAGGGAGTGGCATCATAGAACTGGGCCGTTTTCCCCTCCGTGGCATAAGTCCTCACTACCGACCAATCAAAACCGGCTACCCCTGAGGGACCGTATTGTTTCAGTATGTCGGTATAGGCCTTCACTGACGCAATCGCCTCTGGGCTGTCCAGGATCGGCTTCATATTCTCATCGAAAAACTTGCCGCCGTATCCCCACAACCAGCTGGTCCAGGTATAGACATTGAGTCCGCCACCCCTTAATCCTCTCATAATGATTCCATAAAGGTTGGGTTTTTGGGTGAGTTTTTCAGCAGCCTGCCAAATGTCTTCAACCGAACGGGGTTCAGTTAGACCGGCCTGGCTAAAAAGGTCCTTTCGATAGAAATGAAAGCTACTTTCTGCATAGAAGGGAAGTCCATACAGCTTGCCCCCATAACTATTAACCTCCAGCGCTTTCGGAATGTAATCATCAAGTTTGATTCGATTGAGATAGTAGGCATCTTCATTATCTACGAATTGATTGAGAGGCGTAAGCATGTTGCCTTCAGCGTAAGGAGTCACATACATGAGACCGAACATAATGGCATCGTAAATGCCTGTCCCAAACGCCAAGTCAGCCGTAGTTTTTTCCCGTAACGTCTTCTCCGGCAGCATCTCAATATTTACCTTTATACCCGTTTCCTTTTCGAACTCGCCCACGTGCGCCAGTGCCTCAGGAATCCCAGGAACCGAAATCATAGCCAGGTAGATTGTTTTCCCCCTGAGAGATGCGGCACTGGGAGCCCCCAACGCAAACGACGGAATGCAGATTACCACTAAGGCTATTGCTAATGCAATAACTCCCAACTTCCTCCAACTTTTTCTACTCATAGTCCTCAACCCCCTTGCTTATTTTGAGATATGGTTCATTTTTCTGTGGAAAGCTCCCAAAAGAGAAGTTAATTTTCCAACACTTTTCTTTTTGTAAGGCCCTCCTTTCCCAAGCCAATGGGCTTATTTATTTACCTCTCACCTCCCTTCGGCCCTGTTTTTTAGCTCTTTTCTTATCAAAGATCTAACTTCATTATTTAATGTTAACACATTTTTTGTCAATAGGCCATCCCGAGCGAAAACTGCTTCTTTTCCTTTTCCACAGAAGAAAAGAGGCAGTTTTAGATTAGCTTTATCTCCTGAATAGAGAAGATCGGACCAGTCGTTCAAGGATATATTTAACCCTTCAAGCTGGATAGGGGAATATTCCCTGTGCTTTCACCGCGCAAAAGCCCTGCAGGGGCGCATGGTCTGCAAATTGCAGATGGGCAGGGCCGCCGCATGAATAGCTTAAACGATAAAGATTCAAAAATCAAGGCCTGACCCCTATAAGCCTCTTTATTCCGGCGATAATATCTTTTTCACTGGGCAAAAATGCCTTTTCCAAAACCGGAGACGAGGGTGGGGGTGTATTTGGAGCTGCTATCCGGAGTACTGGGGCATCCAGATAGTCAAACGCTTTTTCCTGGATTTCCATGCCTATCTCTGCTCCAAAACCCATAAATTGAACTGCTTGGTGAACTATGGCACCTCTACCCGTCTTCTGGATGGATTTCACTATCGTATCTATATCAAGAGGGTATAACGAGCGAATATCAATTACTTCCACTTCGATATCTTCCTCTGATAATTTTTCCGCAGCTTTTAGGGCTATAGGTACCGTAGATAGCCAGCAAGCTAAGGTCACACTCTCCTTAGAAGGATTGGCTTTCCTTTTAATCTTAGCCTCTCCCAGAGGAATCAAGTACTCCTCCTTGGGAACCTTACTTTTAGCTAAAGGTTCTCGGTAAAGATTCTGATGTTCAATAAATACTACCAGATTATCGTCTCTTATAGCAGATGCTAGCATTCCCTTTGCATCATAGGCATCTGAAGGAGCCGCAATTTTTAATCCTGGCAGGTGGGCAAGTATAGCTTCCAGGCTCTGGGAGTGCTGACCGGCATAGCCTTTACCTCCACCAATGGTAGTGCGTATAGTCAAAGGCAGAATTGCCTGACCACCGGACATATATTTCCATTTGGCTGCTTGATTTCCAAGCTGATCTAAAGCTTGCAAGATAAAGTCAATATACATTATCTCCACTACGGGCCTTAAGCCCCTCAAGGCTGCCCCAGCTCCGCTTCCTATAATGGCTGCCTCTGAGATGGCCGTATTAAAAATGCGCTCCCTTCCAAAAATCTCAAGCAGTCCCGTTGTAACATTATATGCACCTCCGTAGTCAGCAATATCCTCTCCCCAGAGAAGGACTCTTCTGTCTCGCTTCATTTCCTGGAATAAGGCCTCAGTTACCGCTTCCCCATAGGTAATCGGCACATGAGGATCTCTTTTTAAAAACTCTGGCTGCTTTAAGATGGGGGAGATCTTGAACTTTTCAGGAACTTCGCTTGAGCTAGTAGGACTAAAGAGACCGAAATACATTTTCTCGGGATCAGGGCTCTTTGCCTCAGCAGCCTTAGCCGCCATACTCTCATTTCGAGCCCTGCTTTCCTTTTCACACTTTTCAAGCTCCTCGGGGGTAATGATCTTCTCTTCAATCAATTCTTTAGAAAAGGTCTTAAGAGGATCAATTTTGGTCCAAGCCTCAAGCTCCTTTAAGGCACGGTAGCTTTCATCCTCCGGCCTGTCTAACCTGTCCTTCACATTATGCCCCTTAAATCTATAGCACCAAAATTCCAAAAAAACGGGACCCTTACCCTCTCTGGCTAGCTCGGCTGCTCTTTTAGTTGCATCTCTAACCGCAAGTACATCCATTCCATTAACAATTTCAGCATGCATTCCTTCTTTATTATAGCCAAAGCTCCTCTCTGCCAAAAATTCTATTCCCGTAACCTCACCTCTTTGCTGTCCGGTCATTCCGTATTGATTGTTAACGGCAGCAAAAACAATAGGAATTCCAAACCTTTTACTCATTAATCCATTAGTGAACTGAGCCATAGTAGCCATATTTATGGCCTCATGGGCAATACCATTGTTAAAGGCACCATCACCGGCAAAACACAGGGTTAGCCTCCTGTCTTCAAAATATCTCGAGGCCATTGCCGACCCAACAGCCATACCCATGCTTCCTCCCACAATAGCATTTGCCCCCAGGTGACCCCTGCTAAAATCAGCTATATGCATCGATCCTCCTCTTCCCTTGCAGTAGCCAGCTTCTTTGCCAAATAACTCCGCTATAGCCCTAAAAAGGTGTAGTCGCAGGGCCTCCTCAACTAATTCGGCGTGAGTTTTGTTCTTGACTTTGAATCCTAAAAAGTCTGCTATTTTCTCCTCTTTTGTAATCAGGTTAATTAAAGCCGCATCGCTCATACGTTTGATAACAAAGTATCCTTTGGCTAAAGCATCTCCATGCCCACGATGATGACTGGTGATATAATCATGCGGTGAAATAGCTGATATGGCACCAGTAGAAACTGCTTCCTGACCGATTGAGACATGAGTTGCCCCAATATAGAGATATTTCATAGGACCATATCTACCTTTCTTTTCCCTTAACTCACAAATCATTTCCTCGAGGTTCCTGATGAGAAGCATACATTCAAGTAAGTCTATACATTTCTCTTTGGTGAGCTCTTTTTTCCTTAAATCTTCGGCTAATGAATTTCTATATTGAAATTTAGGGATCTTATTCTTTATCTCAACAAACCCGGGGGCAAACTCGGGTAATAAAATGATCTCTCTTACCACTTTAATTTCCTCCTTCTTTAATTGGGTAGCCGCAGGCTTTAGCCTGCGTAAAACAGCGCAACCTAAAGGTCACGGCTACCTCCTAGTAAACCCCGTTAGAAAATTTGGAAGGGGCTCTAAGTCCCTCCCAAACAATTTATTTTCCTCTTTTAACCCCGCGCTGAAGAACGGGGCCTTTTCTAACGGGGTAAAGATTATTCTCCCATCTTGACGATTACCTTTAAAGAGCGCTTAGCCTCTGCTGTTAACTTTACCGCCTGGCCAATTTGTTCCAGACCAAAGTGATGAGTGATTAACTCATCCGTATCAATCCTCTTCTGGTAGATATATTCAAGGATGGTGCGGGTTTCCAGGGGAGAAGAAGAATAGCTAGCCACAAAAGTAATCTCGGAAAAAAAGAATTGATGAGGAACAATGGAAAGGGTAGCTTCAGGTGAAGTTGGACCATATTGATAAAGAGTAGCGCCTTTCCCTGCCAATCTAATTCCCTCTTTAACAGCTTCAATGCTCCCCGGGGTAACCACAACTATGTCGGGGGCTCGCGCTTCATTTATCTGTTTAATTTTTTTCAGAACGTCCTCCTTACCAGGATTGATGACCACATCTGCCCCTAATTCTTTGGCTTTTTCAAGCTTGAAATCAAGAAAATCACTGACAATGACTAAACCTACTCCTAAAATCTTGACTAGCTGAAGATGAACCAATCCTGTGAAACCAGCTCCCATAATGAGGACAGTGTCGCCCAGTTGTAAATTTGCCCGCTTGATGCCTCTCAAGCAGCAAGCCATTGGTTCAATTAAACTTCCCTCTTCAAAAGAAACCTCCTGAGGAAGCTTGAGAACGTCGGTTCTTACATTAGGGGCAGGGACACGAATGTACTCGGCAAATCCCCCGGGATAAAGCCGGGTCTCCTTGAAAGTCCGGCACATAGTGTAGCTTTCGCGACGGCAGTAATGACAGACAAAACAGGGAACGTGATGATGAACAAAAACCCGATCCCCTACGGATAAGTTTTCTACTCCCTTTCCCACCTGGCAGACAACACCAGCTAGTTCGTGACCGAAAAATAAAGGAGCCCTTGGCTTCATATACCATTCCATTACATCACTACCGCACACCCCACAAACCTTAACTTCAACCAGTATTTCCCCGGGGCCAATTTCGGGAACAGGAACTTCCTCCACTCTTACATCATCATTACTATAGTATCTAGCGGCTTTCACTAAAGACTCCTCATGGTTTGCTTTTCTTTACGCAGGCTCTGAGCTTTGCGGCTACCGGCGGCTACCTTCGGCCTTTTGTTTTACTCAACACATCTTTATTAGGAATTACGCAGACAAAACCGAAAGGCTCATCCCCTGTATTCTTGAACTGATGTAACTCGTTAGGAGGAACGTAAACAACATCGCCAAAGGAAATCTCCGTCTCTTTTTCGCCAAGCAGCACCTTGCCTTTTCCTCTGAGAATGATTACGCCATGATCATGGGCATGACGCCCTAAATCCGTCCAACCGCCTGGTTCTACTTCAAAATACCTCATGGCAAAATAGGGAGCTTTTTCATTTTCGCTTATTAGCCATCTCACCGTGGCTCCTCTGATATCCTTAGATTCGTATCCCTTAGGGATTATCCCCTCCCAATCAAAGCGATCGGGATCACCTTGAAACTTATGAATTACCCCCATCCTGGGCCCTCCTTGCTTGATTTATCAAATGAAATTGGTACTTCTTTTTCTTAGGATCTCGGCGGTTGTCTTATAGACCGGAGCCAGACGTTGATAAAGCTGCCGGTAGACTTTATACCAATCATTATACCCCCTATGTCTTACCTCATCCGGCTCATTTTCACTTATTACCTTTACCATCTCCTTTATTGCCTGAGGTGCAGAACCGTATAGCCCTACCCCAACCCCAGCCAAGATCACAGCTCCCCAGGCTGCTCCTTCCCCGGGAACAACCTTAAGTATTCTTCTACCCATTACATCAGCCTGTATCTGTCTCCAGAGTGTACTTTTGTTACCTCCTCCTAAAGCACGTACTTCTTTAGTCTTCACTCCAAGATTTTGAATAACTTCAGCATTCTCTCTAATGGCGTAAGCCACTCCTTCCATAATGGACCTGATAAAATATGCTTTGGTGTGGTGCATGGAAAAACCGAAAAATACCCCTCTGGCATCTGAGTCCCAGTGAGGACTTCTCTCCCCCATTAAATAAGGCAAAAATACCAGTCCTTCACAGCCGGCAGGAACCGTGGCCGCCTTTTTACCCAGAATCTCGTATACATCCTCTTTTCGGGATTCAGCTAAATCCTTCTCTTCGCGGCCAAAATTATCTCTGAACCATTTTAAAGCATACCCGGTGGACTGCATCACTGCAATAGTTATCCATTGATCCTCCACGGCGTGATACCAACAAAGAGCCCTAAACCGTGCATCTGGACGAGGTGCGTGGGTACAGATATAGACCACACCGGCTGTACCAATTACAGTAACCATCTGTCCTTCCTCTATAATCCCCGCACCTACAGCTTCAGTGGCACAGTCCCCCCCTCCTGAAATTACGGGAATCCCAGTCTCAAGTCCTGTCTCAATGGCTGCCTTTCTGGTAATTTTGCCCACTATATCAGTAGAACTAGTTAACTCTGGTAAAATATCCCCTGACAGACCAACCTCATGAAGGAGCTCCTCGGACCATCTTCTGTGGGCCACGTCAAAAAGAAGAGTTCCGCTAGCTTCTGAGGGATCGGTAGACATCTCATCGATTAGTCTAAATTTTATGTAGTCTTTCGCTACCAACACTTTACAGGTTCTAGCAAATACTCCCGGCTCGTTTTCTCTCACCCAGAGTAGCTGAGGAAGAGTGTAGGTGGTGGTGGGGAAATTGGCTGTTTGATCAAAAATAAATTCTGTACCTATCTTACTCTTCAAACTTTCCACCTGAGAGCCACTTCTCTGATCCATCCAGCTTATGGCTGGTCTTAAGGGTCTGCCAGCTTTATCCAGCAAGACATGGGTGTGCATCTGTCCACATAATCCAATGGCTTCTATGTCCGCTGGGTGGGCTTTAGAAAGAAATAACGCCCTCTTTATCGATTTCTTAGTTGCATCCCACCAAACCCCGGGATCTTGTTCAACCCATCCTGCTCTGGGAGTACTCAGGCTGTACTCCTCATAGGATCTGCAGATATTTTTTTTATTGGTATCATACAAAATTACCTTACAACCCGTCGTCCCCAGATCTATCCCCATTAAAAAAGACAATTAGCTACCTCTTCTCTTAGGAGCAGAATTTCCTTAGAAATTCTGCTATTTAAAGATACCTCTAAGTACCTCGGCTGTCTTAGCAGCATCCCTTTCCTGAACTAGGGTGGTTAATCTCTCCACACCCAGTTTGTCAACCAGTCCCATTAAAGTGCGCATATTCTCTATAGATTGCTGGCAAGCATCTACCACGTTCTCCCGATAGGGATAAACATCGAGAGAATACCAACCTTCATACTTGATTTTCTTTAGCCAGAAGAACAGTTCCAGATAGTCCCACAAATTGACCGAACCCACAATCATGTCATGATCCCATTCCCGGTAATTATCATTGAGGTGAAGGTGAAAAAGCTTTCCCCACCTGTCCAGCAAAATCAAAGATTCTGACGGATTTTCACCACAGAAAAGAGCATGGCCGATATCAAGCGTTACTCCCACATTTTTTAGATTTACAGCGTTAGCCAGCAGCAATGCTTTGCCCACTGTACTAATGAATATATGAGTTCGGGGTTCTTTTATTTTATACTCTACGGCTACTTTAACCTCTGGTTGATACTCTGCGCAAGTTTTTATCCCTTCGATCAACCAATCCCAACTAACCTTATAGTCTGTTTGAAATAGATAGTCATAGCCATCTTGCCCCAGCCATAGGTTGATTCGAGGACATTCTAGCTGCTTTGATACATCCATGGCTCTTTTGGTAAGCTGAATAGCATCTTCCCTTATTTTCCTGTCTGAGGAGGTAAAAGAGCCATGCATCCATTTGGGGTCACAGAAATGATCAACGATCACAGAGGCAACTTTTAGATTATAGCTCTCAAGAAGACCCTTAAATTTGTCGATTTCCTCGTCTTTAAAATCAACTGGATACATTACCTCCAGACCCTGAATCTGTTTGAGCTTGGAGGCCTCTTTCATCTTCTCCTCCAAGGTTCTAGATCCATGATAGGTCGCGAATCGGTCTGAAAGCTTTCCAAACAACCACAAGCCAACAGCAATCTTCGGTGTGTCCATAAACTTCCTCCTTCTATTTAGCGTATTTTACTCCTCGGGAAAGAGATAAGGCTGCTACTGCTAGTATTATGCCTTTAAAAACATATTGGTAAAATCCTGAAACACGAAGTAGGTTTAACAAATTTCCCAATATGGTTATAACTAGAGCCCCCATAAAGGCCCCTCCCACAGACCCCACGCCCCCGGTAAAGCTTATACCACCCAGGACAGCCGAACCTATGGCATCAAGTTCATACCCTTGTCCCACATTAGGATATGCTGAATCCATTCGGGCGGTCAACATTATACCCCCCACTGCAGCACAGAATCCAGAGAAAGCAAAGGCAAATAGCTTTACTCTATCCACATTTACTCCCAGGTACCTGGTAGCTTCTTCATGTCCACCAGTAGCATGAATATATTGACCGGTTCGGGTCCAGGACAATATCAGTTGACCGATTACATACATGCCAATCATAATGAGCGTAAGCACGGAGATGGGTCCCAAATATCGGGCAATTATCCTGAATTCAGGAGGAAACATGGATATGGGAACTCCCTTTGAATATATTAGTGCTAAACCCCGTGCTATAGCCATCATAGCCAGAGTAGCAATGAAAGAAGGGATTTTAACCTTGGTCACCAGAAGACCACTGGTTAGACCGCAGAGAGTTCCCACCCCCAGTCCGGCGGTTACCGCCAGGTAAACCGGTAAATTCATCCATTTCATGCACCCAGCTATTAAAACACTCACCAAGGCTAACACGGATCCCAGGGAAAGATCAATTCCTCCCGTTAAGATAACGTAGGATTCGCCCATGGCTAATATAGCAATAATGGAAACCTGAGTGAGAATATTTTTAATATTGGTTCCGGTAAAGAAGTGAGGAGAAAGCAAAGAGGAAATTAAGATAATCCCCAGGAGTGCCACTAATGAAGGAGCCTCTCGAAATTGGCCAAATCTTCTCAGACCACCAGTTATACGGGTAATAAAGCCTCTAGCATTTTCTTGTTTGTCTCGCTTCAATCCATTCCTACCATCAGATCTATAATTTCTTGGGGGGTGGTATCTTTAGTAATTCTCTCTCCCACCCGTCTTCCAGTCCTTAAGATAATAACTCGATCGGTCACGGCAAAAATATTGGGGAGCCGATGACTGATAAGTATTATAGAAATATCCCTTTCCTTAAGCTCTCCTACCAGTTCCAGTACCTTCTTTATCCCCTTGACTGACAAAGCAGCCGTAGGCTCATCCATAATAACTACTCTAGGATTAAAGAAAATAGCCCTTCCTACAGCTACTGCCTGCTGCTGTCCGCCGGAAAGACCTGCACTGCTTAGTTTGGTTGAACGAATATTTACATCGAGTCGCTCAATTGCCTGGCGAGATCCTTCTATCATTTTTCTCTTGTCCAGTATTTTAATTCCCAGAAAGCTTTTGACCGGTTCTCGTCCCAGGAAAATGTTGCCGGCAATACTGAGATTGGGTACAATAGCAAGATCCTGATAGATCATCTCGATTCCCAGCCTTCTCGAATCTGCTGGGGAGGCAAATTCCACCCTTTGCCCTTGGATAAAGATTTCTCCTTCGTCAGGAGCGTATACACCACTCAGGATCTTCATCAGGGTCGACTTTCCGGCCGCATTGTCGCCCACCAAGCCCAGAACTTCCCCATGGTTTAGTTCTAGATCCACTCTTTGCAAGGCTTCGATGGCACCAAAGCTTTTGGATATACCTCTCATTTCTACCAAAGGAACTTCTGCCACACTCCTCCTCCCTACCCTCCATTCTCTATCAACTTATAAACGTTAGGTTTATAAGTGTAAGGGGAAGGTAAGGAATTACCTTCCCCCATTGTTGACTAACTGAACTCTTGACTCTACCTGGATGGAAGCGCTGATGGAGTCCTGGTTAAGCTATCCACTAACTGTTTGAAAGGTAAAATCATGACCGTGGGTGTTTTTATAAAGATTCCCCCGGTTGGTTCATACACAGGAGTACCTGGTGGTGGGGTCCATCCTTCTCTTACGTATTTTGCCATAGCCTCCACTCCCCAGTAGCCCATAACATACGGTGACTGGGCAACGGTGACGTACATTTCACCCCTCTCAACCGCAGCCACTGCATCATCAATGGCGTCAAATCCCACTATGATTACTCCATCGGGAAATCCAACCTTTACACCCGCTCCTTTTAATGCTTCCAGTGCTCCCAGTGCCATATCATCATTTCCTGTAATGACTCCATCTATATCGCTGGTAGTGGCCAGGATATCCTCCATAACCTTCATTCCAGTAGGCTTATTAAACTCTGCTGTCAAATCGGCAACCATCTCTACCGTATTATTTTTTACCAGCGGATCCAGCACATTATGGACACCCTCTGATCTCTCCATAGCAGCAGAAGCTCCGGGAGTTCCCCAAAGATGCACAACTCTCCAGGGTTTTGACTTTCCTGAAGCCTCAAGGGCTTTCAACAGGGTCTTTGCTCCTTCTTCGGCTGCTTTTACATTGCTGGTGCCAATATAGCATACCCGATCTCCTCCCACAACGTCCCTATCCAGACTGAACACTGGTATTCCTGCTGCATTTGCCTTTTTCACAGCCGGTATCAATGCCTCTGCAGAAACCGGGTTAAGCAATATGGCATCGTATTTGGCAGCGATAGCATCTTCAACCTGGGAGGTCTGTAATCCTGGCTTATTTTCTCCATCGTAAGGGGTAACCTCCACATTGAATTCCTTGCCCGCTTGCTTGGCTCCATCTATCATGGCTCCAAAGAAGGGAAAGGCCATGCTGCAGATGAGAAGCGCTGCTTTGAGTGGTTTTTCTGCCCGGGCTACCGGAGCTGGCATGCCGAAAGTGAGCATCAAGCCAACGATCACCAGTAAACTAACTAAGGTTCTAGCCTTCATACTCTTCCTCCTTTACAGATCTTAATCTCAGGATCTTCCTCGGGGAAGATTCTTTTGAATTTACGTCCAAGTAGGGCCTATCTTGGTTACAGATCATCACCTCCCTCCTTTAGGGTTTTGACCCTCTTGAACATAACCACGTTAAATTTTACAATACCTTGCGCAATTGTCAAAGTAGCTAAGGAACTATGGCTATCTTAATTCCAGCCTGATGAAGATGCATCTCCAGGGCCTTTACTGTCTCACTAAGGGGAACCTCGTCGGTCACCAGTAAATCCTCCGGCATCATGCGACGAGTAATCAAATCATAGGCTGTCTTTACATGACGAGGTGTAGTATGAAAAACACCTTTTAAAGTGAGCTGGGAGTAATGCAGAAGTTCTGTACCTACCGTGATAGTGGTACCGGCTTTACAGCCCCCAAAGAGAAGGACCTTGCCTGCTTTTCTTGCCATGAGTATGGTCATCTCCCAGACTTTAGGGAATCCAGTTGCCTCTATGGCTACATCCACTCCCCTTTTGTCTTCTGTGAGCTCTTGTACTGAGGCTACTTGATCTTTTGTGTGGGAAACATTTATCGTCTCGTCAGCTCCTATCTTTCGTGCAACAGCAAGCCTTTGCTCCGAGAGATCACAGCTAATCACTCTTGCCCCTTTGAGTTTGGCCAATCTTACAAACATAAGACCAATGGGCCCGGCACCATTTATAACCACCGAATCACCTAATTGAATGCCGATCTCATCAGTGCCATAAACTACACAAGACAAGGGTTCTAAAAGCGCGGCTGCTTTATAGGAAATTTCATCGGGGATCTCAAATAGGTTCTGCTCAACAATAGCTGAGGGAACCTTAATATATTCGGCATAGGCACCTAACAATAAATTATCCATCAGAAACTCACACATGCTGTGATAACCTTTCTTGCAATAATAACATCTCCCGCAGGGTGCAGTATTATGTCCCACTACCCTCATCCCTTCCTTGAATCCAGAGACACTTTCTCCCACTTCAACCACATCCCCGGCCCACTCGTGGCCGAAAAGGCAGGGAGGCTTAAATAAAGAATAGCCCCTGCGATAACTTTTAACATCTGTTCCACAGGTCAAGGCTATTTTGACCCTCACTAGAATTTCCTTATCCCCTACACGAGGCAGTTCAACTTCCTCAATCCGAACATCTCCCGGAGCATAAAACATAGCCGCTTTCATTTTTTCCATTCTCTAAAAACTCCTTCCTAAACTGCACCTATCACTTTCAACCTCATATCCCAGGCATCCCAGACCCTCTGGTAAAGGTTCTGGTAAAGCTGGTAAATGAGTTGATATTTTTGGTGATTTTCTGGATGAGGATAATATTCCTTTTTAAACTTCACTACTCTTTTCACTGCATCCTCCATATGAGGATAAATTCCTACTGCAACTCCGCCACCGATGGCAGCACCAAGTGCCCCTAGTTCAGTGGTTCGAAGAGTCTTAATAGTCTTTCCAGTGACATCGGCAAAGATCTGACACCAGAGGCTACTTTTTGCTCCTCCACCAGTGAGTGCTACCTCGGAAATTTGAACTGGTATGTGTTTGAAACAATCAAGCATAGAAAGAGCCACTCCCTCGTAAACAGATCGAAGCAGATGCCAGCGACTATGTCTCAAACTGATGCCGAAAAATTGTGCTCTGGCAGATGGTTTAACAAAAGGGGCCCGTTCACCACCTGGATTTATATAGGGATGATAGAGAACCCCCTCTGAACCCAGAGGAACCTCTTTTACCTTTTCCTCCAAGACCTCGTAAAGGTTTCCCTCCCCTTTTTTGCCCAGGCCAACCTCAGATGAACAAAATTCCCTGATAAACCAGTCAAGATTAGGTGTTCCACCCATGCTGGGCATAGAACGTACGAATTTGTCCGGCAAAGCGTGAACCAGAGTCATCCCCACACCAACAGGCTCCAAAATGAGCTGTTCAGTAACCACTGCATTAAAGCAGGTAGTACCGACAATGGAGAAGGCCTGCCCGTCATAGATGGCCCCCAGCCCTACCGGAGTAGCCACCACATCAATCATCCCGCAGATAATGGGTGTCCCTTCCTTTAGGCCAACCTCTTCAGATGCCTCAGAGGTTACCTCACCCGCGACCTCGAGGGAAGGAATAATTCTTGGAAACAAATCTTGATAAGCCGAGAGACCAAAAAACTTGAATAGCTCATCAGAATAGACCCTATCCTTGATGTTGATGGGAGCCCTTGAGGCATCAGACGGATCAGTGCTTACCTTACCTGAGAGCTTTAACTTAATCCAGTCTTTGGCGAAGAGAAAATGTTTAGCTTTCTTCAGTGAATGAGGTTCATTCTTTTCCAGCCATTTAATAATAGCTGCTGGAGTTCCTGAGAAAGTGGCGGACCCGCTAATTCGGAATCCGGCTAGATCAGTACCTTCTTTTTCCCACCTGGTAACCACCTCACCGGCACGTCCATCTAACCAGAGAATAGCTTTTCTTACCGGCTTCAAATGCTTATCCACCAATCGACAACCATCACCCTGACCACTAATTCCCACCACGGCAATATTGATAGCCGCCAGATCACTCTTTTTGAGCGATTCTTGTATCGTCTCCCTCACTGCCTGCCATACCTCATTCATATCCTGTTCAGCCCAACCAGGCTTTGCCGTTTCAATAGATAGCCTCCTGCTGGAAAAAGATACCTCTTCCCCTTCTCGGTCAAAAATGACCGTCTTGACCACGGAAGTTCCGGCGTCTATTCCCAAAAGAAATTTCTCTGACACTTTACGAGGACTCCGGCGTCATGGTTACCTTAATAGCATTATCGGTTCTTCTCTCAGCCGTTTCTATAGCCTCTCTCCATTCCTTCAGGGGAAAATTATGAGTCACTATCCTCTTCGTCTTAACCAATCCCTCACTGAGGTAACGGATAGCCAAAGGATAGGTGTAGGCACCCAGATGCCCACCTATAATCTCCAGTTCCTTTATATCGCTGATTATACTAAAATCTATGCAGGTTTTTTCAGCGAATACACCGAATTCCATTAATCTGCCCCGACGACGAAGCATCTGGACCGCTTGCTCGACGGCTGCCGAGCTTCCACAAGCCTCCAGAACTACATCACAGCCCAAACCATTGGTTAGATCTCTCACTTGCTCGACAAGATTATTATCACCTGGATTAATGGTCACATCTGCACCCAATTCCTTGGCTATTTTTAATCGGGAATCCACCGGATCCGACACAATTAATAGCTGGGGATTTTTAAGTTTTGCCACCTGAAGCATAAAGAGCCCGATGGCTCCAGCTCCGGTTATTACGGCGACATCTCCTAACTGAAGATTTGCTCTCTCCACCCCATGGATAGCACAGGCCAAAGGTTCTATAGTAATAGCTACCTCGTAGGGTAGATCTTTAGGGACTTTCCAGATCAGGGAACGATCGGGGTATTTCAAATACTCGGCCCAACCTCCATTTGGTCCGGAAACTCCGAAAACTTCATGCACATCACACATATGATACAGCCCGCGCCTACAGAAATAGCACTCCTCGCAGGGGACTATTTGCTCAGCTATAGCCTTGTCCCCTATCTCTAACCCATATTTTTCTTTCGCTCCCGGTCCTAGTTCAATCACCTCACCAATAAACTCATGTCCAGCCACAATGGGAGCATGGTCATAGACTACCTGACTAAAATAGGCCTTCCCATGAAAGATCTTAGGATCAGCGGCACATATCCCGCATCTTCCTACCTTTACCACCACCTCATTTTCTCCAGCTTTAGGCCGCTCAGCCCCCTCATATCTAAAATCCTCTTTTCCATAGATAACTACTGCTTTAATTTTATTCACCTCCTGAATTTTTTAGTCCGGATTAACCCCAGAGTTTTTTCAATCAATTAAATGACCTCAAACATTATTAATTTGGGTACTTCAGGGATTTTTGGGCAGCTATGTAAAAAAGTGACTTTGTTTATATGTGAAAATATAATTAAAAGGTAATGATTTTCCTGCCTTCTTGGAGGTAAGTGGTGAGGGTTTCTCCTATGTAGTATACGTCAATCCCCAGTTGTTCCAGTTTTGCTGAAACTCCGTACAGTTCTGCGCATGTCTTGCATGCTTCTAAAATCACTCCCGCCTCTTTCATTCGTTTAATATAATCCTGTAACTGTGCATCCTTACTCAACAGTTTTGCCGAAGGTCCCCACACAATTAAGCGCACATCTTTCCACCATCCTTTAGATTTTGCGTTGAAGGTATACATAAACACCATTTTCAACGCCACCTCACGATCTCCACTACTCCATACCACCACCAGACTGTCTTGTTTCTCGCTCATCAAATTACCCCCATACATGCTTTATTAACCTTTTATGTAATATTTTAGCTTTCCTAAAAGACTAAATATAGTCTATAAAGTTTAAAAATTCTGTCAACTCCAGCGCCAATCCAAGTAAATTTTTATCTTTCCTACTCTCTCACCAAACTCTGCAGTCAATTTTCTCTTAAGAGAGAACTCCCCCTGTTTTTCCCACCCGTGTTCCCGGTAGGATTTTCCAAATACTTCTCATTAAAAATACCTATGACCTCACCTTTTATCATAAAACTGATAGATATTTATTCAATAATGTGAATCTTGTTCATTTCAAAATCCTCGTTAATGCTTCTAATGTCAGACTAAATTCGAAGAACCTGGAATTTTACCTACTGAAAGGGCTGGAAGTGAAAAAAATTTGGTGAAAATTGTAAAATTTAAGGAAGGAGACTCCCTGCAGGTTGATAGTGTTAAAGAGATAGGCATTTTGAAAGAGGAAAAATGAAAAATCAAAACCACAAATCCAGCATTATGAAGCTGGGTTAGTCAAGGCAATCTTTTATAATCGATTTTAATATATAGTAGCTGGAAGCTGCTCCAGGATCGAGGTGACCTCTGGTTCTTTCCCCTAACCGGCTGGATCGTCCCCGCCTGGAAACTATATCCTTAGTAGATTCCATGCCTTCCCGAGCAGCTTTTTCAGCGCGTATTAGCGCTTTCTCCAAAGATTCCTTTCGATTTACTGATTTTTGCAAGGACTCGCTTACCGAATGAATAGTATCCAGCATGGTTTTTTCTCCCACCTGTGCCCTACCTCTCTTTTTAATACCTTCTTCAGCCGCTTTAACCGACCTTGACCAATCCTCCAGCCTGATCTCCCGCCTTCCCTCGATTGCCTTTCCCGCTTCGATGAAGGCTGTTCCAAATAAAGGGCCGGTAGCAGCACCACCAGAAAAGGCTATGGTTCTTCCCACCTCTTTAAGTAGAGTTCCTACATCAGAATCCTTTTTTTCCAACTTAATTTTATCCAATCCTTTTTCAAGGACCTCGAAAACGGTTCTTCCATGATCTCCATCTCCAATCTCCGCGTCAAGCCTATTTAAATACTCTTTTTTCTCCCTGAGGACATCAACAATTCCTTCCAGCATCTTTTTCACTTTACTATACGAGGTTTCTTTGTCAGACATGGTTACTTTCCTTCAAGAGAAGTTCTCTTTCTCAATCTCCATTATCTTTCTTACCTTGGGGGCTGATCTTCCTCCTTGAAACTCCGAGTTAAGCCATACCTCAACCAACTTTTTCGCCAACTCAGGCCCGATTATTTGAGCTCCCATGGTCATTATTTGGGCATTATTACTCTTTCTTGACCTCTCTGCAGAATATAGATCATGACAGACGGTTGCCCTTATTCCTCTCACCTTATTGGCTGCGATATCCATACCCAGACCGGTTCCACAAATCAAGATGCCTCGTGAGAACTTTCCCTGAGTCACAGCGATTGCCACTTTCTTAGCTATATCCGGATAATCAACCGGGTCGGAAGTCTTAGTTCCAAAGTCCTCATATTCGACATTCTGTTCCTTCAAAAACTCTATGATGATGTTTTTGAGCTCAAAACCATTATGATCGGCACCAATAGCTACCCTCATTTTTTTCCTCTTTTCTTTGTTACTATTCAACCTCATCATATTTCACCGCAGAGTACGCCGAGAACGCTAGGAGTAAGAAAATCTTGGTTAAGTTTGTAGCTAAAAATAACTCGAGATGGTTTTGTTTTTGATTCATCTCTGCGCATTCTGCGATCTTTGCGGTGAACAGCTACTCTGTGACTTCTTAGACTTGAACAAAAAGAGGCGAATTTGCTGGAGCATCCAGGAGCCTCTTTAGTTCATCATCCAGTTTGGTGAGGGTTATAGAAAATCCACCCATCTCCAGGGAGGTAAAAAGCTCGCCAATATAGGATCTATAAATTGTTATTTTCCTTTTCTTTAAAATCTGCGCCAATTTTCGATAAACTATATATAGTTCCAACAAGGCGGTAGAACCAAGACCACTAATGAGTACGTTAACCTCATCGGGGGCTTTAAAGGGTAGATCCTCCAAAATCTTCTCCGCCAGAATCTGGGTGACTTCATCGGCTGTTTTCATCTTGGTTTTCTCCACCCCTGGTTCTCCATGATGGCCCACGCCTATCTCCATTTCATCCTCGCCCAGATGAAAAGTTTCCTCTCCCCCGTATTTCATAGATGGTACCGCACAGGGAGAATGAGCCACCCCCATACTTCTGGTACTAGCATTGACCTTCTCGGCAACCTTCTTTACCTCGTTCAGATTTGCACCTTCGGCAGCCTTAGCTCCGATAATTTTCCAAACAACCACTTCTCCCGCTACTCCTCTACGATTCTTCATTTGATCACGTGAGCCCGATCCTACATCATCATTTATGATTACCTGCTCGACTTTTATCCCCTCGTCCTTGGCCATATCAGAAGCCATATCAAAGTTCATAATGTCTCCCGAATAATTACCAAATACGCAGAGAACTCCTTCTCCACCATCTACAGCTTTAATGGTGTCATAAATCTGCTGAGCCGAGGGAGAGGCAAAGATGTTACCCACGGCTACCCCGTCCATTAATCCCTCTCCTACATACCCAATAAAAGCTGGCTTATGTCCTGAACCCCCACCAGTAACTAAACCTACTTTACCCTTTATGGGAGCTTCATTTCGCACCACAGCTCTTGAGGTCTTTAATCTTCTTATCTGATTCCCATGGGCTTCTAAAAATCCCTCCAGCATCTCATCCACAACCTTTTCTGGATCATTGATAAATTTTTTTAGCATTTAAGACTCCCTTCGTTTTAGTTCTAATCTCTCTTAAACGCATTTTACAAAGGCGAGCAGATTCGTCAATCATTTGAAGTTTTAGCGCAGCTTCCTTAGAGCGATGGACCCACAATTTTTAAAATACAAAGAGAACTTTGTTAAAATCTTCTCTTTTTCGGCTCACTTTTTCAAATACACTTTTAATCTCATCGATTTTGAATCGGTGAGTAATGAGCGATTTTACGTCCAACCTACCAGTTTCTATGAAATGAAGAGAAGCCTCCCAGCTATTGAAAGGAACCGGTTTGGTGTCTGCGTCATAGACTCCATAAATGGTTAGCTCATGCCGCAGAACATCGGTGATGGTCTTTTGTGGTAAGGTCACGTCCTGTGCTACTAGACCCACCAGAGCCACTTTACCCAATTTTCTGGTCATTCTTATACTCTGCTCCAGGGTAGTTTCTGATCCAGCAGCCTCAAATACCAAATCAGCTCCTCTGCCTTGAGTTTCCCGCATCACTACCTCGACGGGATCTTCCTCTTTAGCATTTATACAGTCAGTTATTCCCGTCTTTCTGGCAATTCTCAGTTTTACCTGGGCAATATCCACGGCGAAAACCCTCCTTGCCCCTAAAATCTTTGTCCATTGAGCGATTAAAAGTCCGATAGGCCCGCAGCCGAGCACAACTACTACGTCCCCCGGTGTGATCCCAGCTCTCTTAACCGTGTGCAGAGCTACCGAGGAAGGCTCTAGAAGAGAGGTTGACTCATAATCAACTTTGGGTGGTAATTTCAAAAGATTCTCAGGACTAACCTT
>Ga0209977_10000071_pt1 | contig 37014 bp, 61 predicted proteins | sample SumtaG_2_FD_183113 | JGI IMG/M metagenome (GOLD analysis project Ga0209977, IMG submission 183113) | Deep subsurface microbial communities from Indian Ocean to uncover new lineages of life (NeLLi) - Sumatra_00607 metaG (SPAdes) (version 2) | ecosystem: Environmental > Aquatic > Marine > Oceanic...
ATAAAGAAAAAAAATAGTGTCGCATAAGAATTATGACAAATAAAGATAGGCAAGATAGTGGGGGCGGCCTGGAAACAGGTGCTTGGGCAATGACCTGTCGTTGGTCACTGCTTGGCAATTATGACGTCTTAGTCAAGCACACAGTCACAACCCTGATAGCTGATGATGCTATCCTCGAAAGAGCAATAAAGCAAGGCTTGCCTCTCTTCTCTCAAATAGGAGGTATCATAAATGCAAACTAAAACTTACAAAGAGATCCCATTATCTAAGATCTCATCAAATCCTAATAATCCCAGGAAGAACTTCTCCGGGCCCGCATTCACGGAGCTCGTAGAATCCATCCGGCAAAAAGGTATCATTGAACCAATCATCGTCCGGCCGAAATCGGGCAAGAACACCGATTACGAAGTAGTCGCCGGTGACCGTCGGCATAGAGCTGCCTGCCTTGTCTCCAAGAATCAAAACGTCCAGTCAAAAATCCCCGCGATTATAAGAGAGCTCACGGATGACGAGGCCTTTGATTTCATGGTCATCGAGAATCTGCAGCGCGAGGACCTGACTCCATTCGAGGAGGCCCAGGGATTCAAACAGTATTTTGAGAAGAAAGGAAAGGGGTCCGTCCCGGAGCTGGCAGCCAGGATCGGAAAGAGCGCCGGCTATATCCGGAGGAAGATCGCAGTCCTTTCGCTCCCAGGGGATATCCTCAAGGCCTGGGAAAAGGAAGAGATCTCATTCAGCCATCTCGAACAGCTGCGGAGACTCAAAAATAAGGAAGAGTTGAAGGAGGCCTTCGAATTTGCCATGGGCGGTAGATTCGGAAGGATAAAGGCTTCAAGACGGGAGCTGAAAGAGCACATCGATAACACGGCGCCACCGCTCAAGAATGCGCTTTTCGACATTGAAAAAGAGGGCTGCACGACTTGTGGCCAGAATTCGGACGTCCAGCAGAAACTGTGGGATGTCGGAGCCATGGAAGGCATCCATTGTCTCGATAAAAAGTGCTTTAAGCAGAAGCAGAACAACTTCCTCCAGGCCAACTGGAAGCAATCAAAATATCGGAAGCGCCACGGCACAAATGGATTTCGATTTCGGGAAGATCTCCAGTATGACGAGTTTCATAATTTTGAATATAGAAATAAGCCGACCAAGAAATGTAAGGAGTGCGCTAAATTCTTGACGCTCATAGATCTTGACGGGAAAATATCGAAAGGCCAGGTTTGTGTGGGAGAGGAGATCTGCTTTGAGGCAGTCCAGCGGTCAAGCATGGCTACGGAGAGGGCGGCAGTAAGAGAAGAAAAAAAGAAACAGGAAGGCCCTCGAGTTTATTGGCATGGCGAGCACTTCCGGGAAGAGTTTTTAAAAAAGCGGCTGCCGGAGCGATACGAGGAATTCAAACCTTCCGATCTAAAAATGGCACGGATGGGACTTTACGCCTTTGTCAAATTGGACCATGTGATCCTAGCTCGCATGGCTGCGACACACAAGTTTAAAGACTACCACGATGACAAAAAACTATTTGAGTGGATCGCTAAAATGGAGCTCGAGGAGATCCAGGAGCTAACGCAGAAATGCGCTCTCCTGATCATAATGAGACAATATCCGGTAACTTGCGAGGGCCGGCTTGCTGCAGCTGCGCATCTAGGAATCAATTTGATGAAAGAATTTGCCGTCACGAAAGACTATCTGGAGCATAAAACGATCCGGGAAATGCTCGAGTTCGGAGAGAAGTCCGGGATCTTTAAAAGCAAGAAGGTTCAGGATTACATGGCCAAAACGCTGAAGAAGAAGGCAGGGAAATTTGACAGCTGTAAGAAGACGGAGCTCATCGATGTCTTCCTGAAGTCCGGAGTGAACCTGGTTGGGAAAGTCCCGGACGAGATCTTGCCGGCAAAGGACAAGTAATGAAAACCATCCTCAGTTACGGTGCGGGCGTGAATAGTACGGCCATAATCGCCCTGGCCCTGCTCAAGGAGATCCCGATGCCTGATCACATCGTCTTCTCCGACACCGGAGCGGAATGGCCACACACCTATCAATACATGGACTACATCGAGAGCAAAGGGATAAACATCACTTATCTGGAAGGGGGCGATTGTTACATGACCCTCATTGACTACTGCAGGAAAATGAACTTCATCCCCTCGAGAATGAACCGCTGGTGTACCGACCGCTGGAAAATAAGGCCGATCAAAAGGTTCGCGCAATCCCTAAACACGGATTATCTGATCCACGTGGGGATAGATGCAGGCGAGGCTCGGAGGGTGAGGAGTCTTCGAGGAAGGCAGACGGCACCTTTGTTCGACATGGGGATAGACCGGAACGAGTGCATGAAGATCATAAGGAAAGCCGGTTTGGGCGTACCGCAGAAGTCGGGATGCTACATCTGCCCCTATCAGAGAAAACGGCAATGGATAGAGCTGAAAAAATATCATCCCGAACTTTGGGAAGTGGCCATCGGCTTGGAGAAGAACTCAACTTCTAAACACGAAAAATTTACTTATGTAACAGGCATGACGATCGAGGAGTTCGTCGCCGACCAGGACAGGCAGGAGGAGTTGGATTTCGGGTTCGTCCTGGACCAGTCATGCTACTGCTATTTTGATTGAATTAAAAGGATAAATTAAATGAAAAAAAGAACAGGAGACGACTGGTTTCCATTTTGGATCGACAAGTGGCTTTTAGGATCCACGAGAGACGAATTGACGATCGAGCAGTGTGCGGTATGGGTAGACTTCCTCGCACTGAGTTATAAGGACGAAGGTTACATAAGGGCCAATGAGGGAATCCCATATCCAATCAAGAGGCTTTCCGGACTTTTGAATAGGCCCATAAAACTTATACAAGAGACAATTGACCGATGTCTCGAGCCCGAAGTGAATAAACTCAGGCGAGAGCCCGACGGTACTCTTTACGTCATTTCACATCCGGAATATGAGCTTTCAAAGCGCCATAAAAGAAGGCTTAGTGAAAGTGATGTCCGCCAAAACGGACATGATGTCCAAAAAACGGACGCTAAGAGAAGAGAAGAGAAGAGAAGAGTAGATAAGAATAGAGTAGAGAAGAAGGTAAACATCAGCGCCGAAGAAGAGCTACAAATTACGGAAGAATTAAAAACCGTAAAGGGCCTTGGCCCAAAAAAGCGCGCTATGCTTATTTTATATTTAAGAAAATTGTCGATCGAATTCCCGGATGTCGATTATGTTTATGAAATAAAAAAGAAGGTGGCCTGGTGGTTAGATCACCCACTTACTTCAAAGTCAAATATCCACCTGCAGCTGCGGAATTGGTTTAATATTTCCCAGAAAGGATTTGATGAGGCAAAAAAACAACAGCGGGTAGGGAAGGATTACCGCGGGGAAAAACCAAAATATCCAACTTCTTTCTTGAATAGCGTCTATAGCACCCTCCAAAAACAGGATAAAAAAAGCGCTGATTATTCAAAAAGACTTTTCGAGATTGATTATTACCAGGCCCAGCAGCTTGCTAAAAAATATAAGGATTCACCGGCTGAATTTATAAAATTTTTGGAGGGGAAAAAATAAAACATGGAAGATGTGGCGGGCTGTAAGGCATGTAATATGACAGGTTGGATACTTACTATAGAAGAGGACGGTCAACCTATAGCAAGGCCATGTAAGTGCCTTTATGAAGTAGCGAAAAAAATTATTAGCCATTCAGTTGATTCAGAGACTCCTTTGTCTAGAATAATGAACAAAAAGAAACCGATGCTCAAAGAAGTCCAGAGCATAAGGGCTGCAGAAGATGTTGTGAGGATCTACGAACACCATGAAAAAAAGGAGACATCATGAAAACATTTGTTTTGATCATCCTCCTGGCCATAGCTGGGATAGGCATTTTTTTCGGATGCCGCGTGCTCAAATTGCAGAAAAAAAACGAACTGTTGAAGTTGGATAGAAGCGATCTTATAAAAGAGCGGGCAAAGCAGTCGGACCAACTCCGACAGAAGGGGATAGATATAGGCGAACTCAAAATAGAACTGGATAGGTATTCGGACGTGGAACCGAAAGTGGCTCTGACCGGGCGCGAGAAGCGGATGATCCTGACCGCCCTGGAGATGCCGCACTATCAAAGCCTGGTTCACGCTCCCAAGACGGAGTATTTTATCAGGGAGATATACAGGAATCTTAAAGAGAAAATCAAAGAAAGCATAAAGGAATAGAAGATGTGGTGCGTTAAATGCCAAAAAGATATTTCAAAATGCATTTGTCCGGACGCCGAAGAACGATTGGAGGCGGCCTTATACGGAGGGAAGATAATCCTAAAGTACTGCAAAAAATGCAATCGATTCTGTGAGCGGTGCAGGTGCGAAGAACCGGAATGGGAGACAAGATTCCAGCCGAAAGGGACGGCGAACTGATGTCCGATAACAGGGATTATGTTAACTAACAGGAGGTAAGAATGGCATGTAATGTGTGTGGAGGGAAAATTGAGGTATGTGATAATTGTCTCGTTGAATTAGTAAAATCTGATTTTCATTGTTATAAAGAAGCTCATTTTTGTGGGAAAGATTGTTGGAAGGAATGGTTAATAGAAGAAGAAGTAGTAAATTTTGAAGATGCCGAAGACGATGAAATTTAAATCTATGTCGCATAACCAGAGGAGGTGATAAACATGCAAGAAATTTTAAAGAATGGAAGCAAAGGAGAGGTCAAGACCGCGGATACTTTAGCAGAGCTCCTTCCGGAGATTGAGAAGAGCCTGAAAAAGCCTGAAGTGGATCACGTCAAAGTATTCCTTCCCAAGCCCCTTATTCCAAAAAAGAGACGCAGAAAACGGAGACAATAATGAGCCTAAATAAATCCAAAGGAAACATGTATCCATGGGTTGATTTCACTTGGAATCCGATCCGCGGCAAATGCCCACATCAGTGTGTTTACTGTTTTATGAAAGGCCGGGACGTAGGGCCCTTGCGACTGGATGAAAAGGTGTTGGCGGATAACCTGGGATCCGGCCGGACGATATTCGTGGGCAGCAGCACGGACATGTTTGCCGAGAAGGTGCCGGCCGATTGGATTTTGCGGGTGCTCGAGAAATGTAACAAGCACCAAAACACCTACATTTTTCAAAGCAAAAATCCACACCGTTTTTGTCACACCGCATGTGGCGTGGACGTTGCGGGGAAATTTCCACCGCGAACAATCCTGGGAACGACGCTGGAATCGAACCGCGAATACGGCCAAAGCGGATACGGACCACAAGCATGGGCGCGGGTAGCTGGATTTTTAAACAAGGAGCTTGATGGATTCAAGAAGATGGTGAGCATCGAGCCGATCATAGCATTCGATCACATGGTTTTTTTGGACTGGCTGCGGGAAATAAAACCGACGTTCGTAAGCATCGGCGCCGACAGCAAAGGCCATAAGCTCGAGGAGCCTACGGCCATAGAACTGGACAATTTTGTCGTTGCACTTAGAGACATAACCGAAGTCAAATTAAAAAAGAATCTCGCTCGTCTGCTGCTGAAGGAGAAGTGATGGCGATAAAAATGCGTCCGTGTATCGAAGGAGGAGAACGGAGAAAGGATCCGCGGCGAGTGCGGAATCCGAAGTACTTGCCCAATGAATTCGAGGCTCCGATGTGGGCTCATGGACACATGAGGAAGATGGGGTTGAATCCGCTTTCAATGGAGGATTGGTCTCTCTTCAAGGATCATTGCGAATAAATAAGATAAAGGAGGAATCCAAATGAGCAAATTAAATGAAAAGGAGCTTTTAAAAGAATTAGACAAGGCAGTTGGTTTCAAGGTGGCTGCCTACAAACAAATCAGGGAATTGATAAAGATATTTTTTGCCAAAGAAATATCTGAAGGGCCAATCAAAAAAGACATTCCACAGCCGGATCTAATCGAATGGCTGCAGGGAATAAATCAATCTGCGACAGCCGTGAAAGATCATTATGTTATGAAGGCCACGATCCAACTGATCGAAATGTTGCAGCAGAAGCCGGAGGAGTTTCCCGAAAAAAGAGCCTTAACGATTGACGAGATAATTTCAAAATATCCTATGAGCGTCAGGATACTTTTGGTTCAGTTAGTGGCACAAATTGAAAGGTTGCAAAAAAAATGAGCGCTACCAATGCATTGGGATTTTCTCACCCGAGAAAGTCTCTGATCAAGCTCAAAATACAGCCTGAGAGTGTATATCATGCATGGCATACAACGAAATAAAAAGACACAAACAATCCTCTTAGTGAAGGATTGCAAGCTCTCAGAGCTCGGCATGTGCAAAAGGCGGTTCAGGCAAAAAACATACCAGCAGGACTTCTGCAAACCCAAACATCAGCAGCTGTATCACAAGATAATCAAGAAGGAAAAACGGCTCGTGATCCATCTGCTCGGAGAACATGATCAGAGGATCAGGGAGCTTGAAAGGAAGATAAAAAAACTGGAGAAAAAGCCATGAAAAAGTTTTTCATCATCCTGATCACAGCCGCCGTCTTCTTTATCGCCGGCGTGCTGGTGGGTAGATTCGTCATGCCGAGGAAAGTCGACATCACGGTGATCAACATCAACGACCTGGTGGAGATCATAGAGAGATACAACGAGGCGAAACACGAGCTCGAGAAAATAAGATTCTGGAATGAACGTGCTATTAAGCCCGAGCCGGAAGAGGAGAAGAAATAAGAATGGACATACTAGCCCTCATCATCACCTTTGTGATCATAGCCACGGCTCTCTTTTTCGGCTTCTATTTCCTTATGGCACTAAGGAAAGAGGGAGGGGGAAAGATAAAAAGGGGGATAAAAATTTGTTGCACCAGAAAAATCGAAAGATTAAAGATTGAAAAAAACGAAATTGAAGTGGCCAGGAACATTTATCCTATAAGTTCATGGGCATATGAACGGGGCGCTTTAGCCATGGCAATATGGGATTTAAAAATCGCCATATATGAATCGTTTGTGAGGTGACGGCGATGAAAAAAAAGACGCTCCCACAAAAAGTATCCATTCGTAACCCACAAAATTGCCTTTTGCTGACAGTCTTACCGGGTTTTTTGGTGTCTTTCCCGGCATCGCCGCCACCCATAAAAAGGAGAAATGAAAAATGAGTAAAGTTTATTGTAAACACTGTAGATTTCGCCTTGTATTTAGTATTTGTAGATCTAATCCTATCCCCAAACATAACCCTGCTAATTGGCTCGAGCCAGGAGGCAAAACTCTTATTCAAGATTTTTGTCAGGATAAAAACAAGGACAATGATTGCTCAGAGTATAGAAAGAAATGGTGGAAATTCTGGGTTAAATGAACATGGCTCGGTATAGGTCCAAAGAGGAGCAGCTGAGATTGGGCGAGAGAGCAGTTGATCTTCGTGATGTGGGAAAACTTAAATGGAGAGTGATAGCTGAGAGACTGGGAAATGATATTAACAGGACAATAGTTTATTATAAAAAATACAAAGCTTTACTGAAGGCCGCGAAGGAGAAAATGGACCTTAAGCAGATTGAAGAGTTTTTCAGTAGGCACGCCATCGAGCGCGGCTGGATCTGGCTCTACGAGAACGGATTCAAGCGGCGCGTTCCGCAGGAAGTCAGGGGAGAGATAGAGACGGCAAAGATGAGGAATTGCTGAAAATGCAAGACATAAAACAGAAGTTTTACAGGGCGAAAAAAAGAGTCATTAGAATCCTCGAACAAAGCGGTTATAAAGTCATGCGCCTGGATAACTACATATTCCATTTGGAGGCGATTAGAGATAAGGAAATAAGAAAAATTAGAATCGTTTTCGATGAGATAAAGGAAAAGGATATCGAGGAAATCCGAAGCTACGATCTTCCTCAGATATGCACAAAAGAGATCTGGCTAAAAAAGTCGGATGAAAAAAAATTCATTGTCAAGACCATAAAACCATAAAATTCATTCAAGTTTTGCGTTACCAATAACGCCTTTTCTGTAAATTTGTATCACTTCCCGGAATCCCCCCAAAAACAGGGTTTATATTATCAAGTGCTATGGCGAAGTTTCTCCCTATGAAAATCATAGTCCATCACAGCCTCACCCGGGATAGCGGAAGCGTGAGTTGGGGAGCCATCCGCAAATACCACACCCAGACTCTGGATCCGCCTATGTCCGACATCGGATATCACGCCGGCGTCGAGCTGGTGAAAAGCGGCGTCGAACTTTATTATGAGATCCTGATGGGACGGATGTGGGACGTCGCAGGCGCCCACACCCGAGGACACAACAGCAACTCACTCAGCATTTGCTTCATCGGCAACTACGATAAAATCCAACCACCGAAGGAAATGCTGGAAGCGGGTGCCAAGGTAATCGCTTTATGGCTTGACCTTTTCGGGCTCTCGATCAATGACATTTTTTCTCACCATGACTTCGATCCTAACAAGACATGCCCGGGTACGAAGTTTGACATGGAATCTTTGAAGGATGAGGTAAGGAGGTGCTATGCTTAACTTTATAAAGAAGCATTTCTCAACAATTCTCGTCGGTATCGGTATTCTCGTTTTTCTCTTCTTTGCTTATGGTGGAATCTCGGGTCTGATTGCGAAGCACAACTACAATAAGAGCATCAAAGAGAAGGATATTAAAATCGGTGAACTGTGGGGGAAGATAGGAGACAGCGAGAAAAGGGAAGCGATAGCAAATGCGTCCTCAGAAAAGAACTATGCCCTGGCTATAGATAAGGAAGTGATAATCCGAAGAAAAGACCAGGAGATGCGGGTGAAGCTGGCTGAGAAGCGGGAACTGAAAAAGAAGATTCGAGAGATGCCCGCCACACAAGTCATCGTGAGAACGATTGAAATTATAAACTGCCCAGATGTTGTGCAACAGACACAGGGGATCGTATTTACATTGGACTGCGCTAAGGATAATCTCGTCGTCCTGGAGAACGTTTTTTATTTTAAAAAGGAAGCTCTTGACTGGGCGGACCAGTTTTTTACGAGCCAGGCTGAGGTTGTTAACCTCAAAGATGCGATAAAAGATTTTGGCGAGGCATACAAGGAGAGGGGCAAGCAGCTTGCCGATGCCTATGAGATTAGTGGTGAATGGGAAGGCAAATTCAATTTGAGTGAGAAGCGAGGGAAGGCGAAGTGGTGGAAGGGCTTGAAAACAGGCGGAATTGTCGGCGGGATACTGGGCCTGCTGGCAGGTTTCGTTTTGGGGAAATAAGGAGGAAGAAAATGAAACTTTGGGTGACTGGAAAAGTGTTAAATCCGAACGAGGGTAGTGATAAGTGGGAGTTCGTGGGAGTGTTTGATACAGCGAAGAAAGCAGAAGCTGCTTGTAAGGATGAGAATTATTTTATTGGACCCATAGAGTTAAATGATATGTTGCCAGACGAGACGGTTCCTTGGATAGATGGATACTATCCGTTGGCGGAGAAATGTAAAGTGAAGGAAACATGATAACATGGCTAAGAAATTAAAATTCGATCTTCACACGGCCGTTGCTTTTATCGGCTGGGCAATACTCCTGACTTGGGCTTACAACCACCCGAACCCCCAATTCAACACCTACGCGATCTGGCTCACCACCGGAACCGCCGTCTATACCGGCAAAAGACTTCTCCAGAAGAGGAAGGAATTCAACGAAAAGAGGGAAATGTAAATGGAACTGGATCCCCTGACAGTCGTTGCCGTATTGGGCATGGTTTCCCTCCTCATCGAGCGGGTCTTTTACTACAGGTCAAAGTATAGGAAGAATAGAAAACCTGAAAATCCTTCGCACGGTGAGAGGCTTGCAACATTGGAGGAAGCAGTTGAGACCATCAAAGAGAGGCTTGAAAAAATCGAGGAGAAACTGCCATAAAGGAGAATATTTGACATGGAGCTAAAAACGCCCTCGAGTAAAGAATCGCCCCAGGGGGACAAAACCCCTCGAGAGTATCAAAAGCCTCTTTTTGAAAAAAGCAACGGGATGAATTTCACGGCGGAGATCTGGAAGAAATTCGCCGGCGGGCGGTTCTGTATGCAGTGTTCAGCCTGCCATGGCTGTGCGGGGACTTAAATGAACTGGGCGGTTATATCAACGGCGCTGGTAGGGATTCATCTTGTCACAGAATATGCCCATTATATAGTCGAGTTTTTGTGGGGAAGAAAAGACAAACAAATTTTGACAGATATTCTCAAACATAGAAAATCATCTCGGAAGAGTGAGATGTTAGTTGAAATTGTAAAAGATTTGAAGCGGATAAAGGAGCATTTAGGAATTGAAGAGGAGGAAAAAACATGAAAGCACCAAAAGGATTGACTGTGAAGTTTGATCACGTGGAGCGGGAGCGGGTTTATTTCAAAATTCGGGCTACGAAGTTTTACCTGTTCAAGACCATCCTCCGAATCGCAGGCCAGAACATACAGAATCCAATCCGCTCTTTCCTGATTGTCATATTCGCTTTTTATTTTCTGGCGGTGGAATAATGGAGATAAAGCGAGTCCCGATATCTTGGCAAAACGAGAGGAGAAAATTGTCTGCATTAAAAGAATGGTCAAGGAACCCCAGACAGGCAAAAGAAAAACAGAAAGAGGATCTCGAGGACAGCATAGAGAAATTTAATCTGGCGGATCCTTTAGTCATCAATAAAGATAACGTAATTATTGGTGGACATTTTAGATGCAGAATTTTGAAAGAAAGACGGATCGAGGAAGTTGATGTTCGAGTGCCAGACCGGCAATTGACAGAAGAGGAAGTAGAAGAGCTAAATTTGAGGTTGAACAAAAATCTCGGAGAATGGGATTTAGACCTGCTCGCAGATTTCAACGAAGAGATACTTCTCGATGTTGGATTCGAGAGAGGCGAGCTTGACAGTATTTTTGCGATAGATATAGACGAAGAGTTTGATGTAGAAAAAGAGCTGGAAAAATTCCTGAGAAATGGAGTCAGAAGAGTGAAGGATGGAGACATCTGGCAACTGGGAGATCATAAGTTAATAATCGGCGACTGCATAAAAAAAGAAATCTGGGAGAATTTGTTCGGCGAAGAACGGTTTGATTTTATGTTCACCGACCCGCCTTATAAATTAGCCTATACGCAAAGATTAAGAAAAATAAAAACAAAAAAAGGAGCGAAGCTCAAAAAAGATAAGATTTATTTAGGTACAGGAAAAACAAACAATAAAGGAAAGCCCAAAGGATTCGGATATAAATCTCAAAGAAGCTATTTAGGAGTAGAGAAAAAAGGAGGCGTGCCAGAATATGATGAGTGGCTATCAATGGCAAACGAACATCAAAAACTTAAAGGTGCGAATATACTCATTTTTGAAAATTGGAGAAATACAGCTCAACTCTGGATGGCAATAGAGAAGTACTGGAAGATTAAAAACATGATAATCTGGCATCTGCCAAATAGGTGCCAGGGATTTTCAGCAAATTATTTATTTTTCAATAAATACGATATAGCTCCTTTGGCAAGCAAAGGAAATGCAGTTTTGAATGAAGAATATGAAAGAGAGTTTGATGAGTATCTCAAAGAAAAAGGCCAGAAGCTTCTCGATTCTTACGAAGTTATCCTTTACGGAAAACAAGGAAAGGGATATTGGGATAAGAAAAAAGGAACAAATTGGGCACGAATAAACGACCATATCACATGGGCAGCCGAGACGGGAAAATCCAGCGGGCAAGGAATAATTTTTGGAACAAAACCAATTCAGATTTTAGTGCCTTATATCAAAATACTTTCCCCTAGATATGGAATAGTGGGAGATCCTTTTGGTGGGAGCGGCTCAACGATGATAGCTTGCGAGATAATGAAAAGAAGATGCCGGACAATTGAAATAGAGCCTATTTATGGCGAGGTGATTTTGCTTCGCTGGGAAAGGTTAACGGGAAGAAAGGCTGAGAAATATGACTCAAGAAAAGACAACTAAGCAGCCACAAAAAGTCACGAAGAAAAAGAAGAAGACTACTTCCAAGACGGGACGACCGAGTAAATTTAAGAAAGAATATGAACGCGAAGCCTTGAAGCTTTCTACCCTGGGAATAAATGAAGAAGACATTGCTTGGTACTTTGGGGTTCATCCAAACAGTCTTACGAACTGGAAGAAGAGATATCCAGAGTTTTTGTGGGCTATAAAAAAAGGGACGGCCAACAAAAAGGTAAGTTTGATGAAGGCAATGTATAAGAATGCAACCGAAAATCATAATGCTTCAGTTCAGATATTTCTCGCTAAAAATTGGATGGGAATGAGTGATAAACAGGAAGTGCAAATGTCAGGAAATGTAACCATCAAAGTTATCTCAGCCGTTCCCAGACCGAAAAAGAAAAAGGAGAACAATGCAAGCCGTTGAACAAACCGTAGATCTTAGCCGGCGCTACGACCCGCGCACAAACGAGAAGCAACTCCTATTTCATAAGACCTCGGAGACGTACAAATTATATGGTGGAAGCATGGGCGGAGGAAAGACAGGGGCTCTGATCAATGAGGGTATCCAGCTCAATCTGGACTACGCCGGCAACTTTGGGTTGCTGATGAGGAAGACCTGGCCATCGTTCCGCGACACGGTTCTCCCGCAATTGGAGAAGTTCTTGGATAAGAGGCTTGTGGTTGATTGGAATCATTCTAACAAGATGATTGTCATGGTAAACGGCTCGAGAATCCGCTACGGAGGGACAGGCGACAGGCCCGATGACTGGGAGAAGTTCATGTCCGGCGAATATGGCTGGATCGCACTTGATGAGGGAGACCAATTCACGGAGCTGGAATTCCGGATGCTGGCCACAAGGCTGAGATTGAGGCTTCCCGGAATCCGCTATTCCTTCCTGCTCTCCTGCAATCCAAACGTCGGCTGGATCAAGGAGTTATTCATAGAGAGGAACGAAAAGGACTACATCTTCATCCCCGCGCTGCCGACGGATAACCAGGCCAATCTGCCGGAGGATTACATCGCGAGGATGAAGAAGGTTTTGACTTCCAACCAGCAGAAGGCGCTCCTGAAGGGCGACTGGGCGGCCGTGGGGGATGTTGACAACGTTTATGCCTACGAGGACGTCCAGAAGGCTATGAGGAGGAATTTGAAGGGAACCCTGCCGGTCGACATAGGCTGTGATGTGGCCAGAAGCGGGAATGATCAGAGCGTAATCGTATTAAGGGAGGGTCTCAGAGTCTGGGTCCACAACAAGGCCCAGGGACACGACACGATGAGGACCACCGGCGAGATCTGGCGTTGCTGCCAGGACGTTATTATTCCCAGGTGGAAGGACCTGCTGGATAGGATCTCGATCAAAGTCGATGCCGATGGAGTCGGAGGGGGAGTTGTCGACCGGCTGAAAGAGCAGCGGAGGGATAAGGAGGAGCTCTACACGGCCATGGTCCTCAAGGCGGTCTCGAAGGAAAGGAAAGAGGAACTCGTAAAGGCCGAATACAAGTTCCGGATAAAAATCGTTGAGGTCCACGGTTCGGGAAAACCGAAGGACGTTGTCCATTTCAAGAACCTCCGGGCGGAGATCCATTGGGGACTCCAGGAGCTTCTGGAGGATCTGGATTTACCGAACGACCGCGAAGTCTCATCGCAACTGATGGCATTAAAACACAAGACCAACTCAGCTGGCCAGATCGTGATAATACCGAAGGAGGAGATCAAGCAAAAACTCGGAAGATCCCCGGACGTGGCCGAGGCGATAATCTATGCCCTGGCCGATATCAAACCGGCAGCGGAGCCCAGAATATGGAGGCTTCGATGAACCTTAAATTCTGGAAGAAGCAGGAAAAGAAGGACATCGTCCAGTACAAAGACGGAATGTATTATCTCGGGACCGGCACAATATCGGCCCCTAAAATGACGAACTATCTCAAGGCGTCAATGATAAACGAGGCCGTCTACGGCTGCATCGGGCTAATAACGATGGCGGCCATTGAAGTGCCGTGGCACGTATTCAGGCAGGAGGGGAAGGATATCATCGAGATTACGGACCATGCGCTCGTGAGGTTCACAAAACGGCCGTCGAAGACATTGTCATGGTCGACATTCATCGAAGAGTACCTGAACTATCTCCTTCTGTCCGGGAACTTTTATTCTCGAAAAATCATCGGTTCCTTTAGGACTTACGGCGAAATTGAGAACATGCGTCCTGACAAGGTGACTATCCAGCCCGGACCGCTCGGCGTGCAGAGATACGACTATTATTCACAGGGGAAGATCCACCAGCTCGACCCCGACGAGGTGCTGCACATAAAGCTGTTCAATCCCGCGGACGAGCTCCTCGGACTCTCTCCCATATCCTCCATCGCCGGCCAGATAGACATCGCCTCGTTCAGCCAGGCATGGATGCTCGCGCTCCTGGAGAAGGGAGCGATGCCGGCCGTGGCGCTCAGCACGCCGGGGACCCTGGAACCCGAGCAGCGGGAGTTTCTGAAGGAGCAGGTGAAGGAGAATGTCCTGGGCTACGAGAACGTGATGAACCCTCTGATCCTGGAGGGCGGTATGGAACCAAAGAAGCTGGCGTTCTCTCCGGATGACATAAACTTCATGCCATTGACGAAGTCAACGCTCAGGAAAATATGCAGCGTCTTCAATGTCGCCTCGGAGCTTCTGGGAGACGCCGAGAATAAGACTTATAGCAATATAAAAGAGGCGCACAAGGGCTTATATACAAAAGCGACTCTGCCTCATCTCAAAACCCTGAAGGATGCTTTGAACATCTGGCTCGTGCCGGAGTTCGAGGAAGAAAGCGAGAAAGGGAAGTTGTTCCTCGATTACGACACAAGCGATCTCGAGGCGCTCTCCGAGGACAAGGATGCCCAGTGGAAGAGGGTCAACGAGAGCGTGGACAAAGGCGTCATATCAAGAAACGAAGGAAGGAAAATAATCAAATTCGAAAAGGCGAAGGAGAAAGGTGCCGATAAACTCACGGTGCCGGCGACCATCGTTCCGCTCGATGATGTGACCGGGGATTCCATAGAGGAGGAATGATGGTTGAAGAGCACAAAGTCGGACGGATGATCATCACGGATGTGAGGTCGCTCGTCTGGTTGCGCCGGTATTTGAACGAAGAAGAGAGGAAAATCTCCTCACCGGCCAAGGCTATGTGGAAGAGGCAGAGTGAGATCGTGAGTATCGACACCGTGAGACTCGCGCTTGAAGCCAACACAGTGCCGCCGGAATGGGAGAATCCGTGGACCAGGATGATTAAAGAGTTCGTGCGGGACGATATCACTGCGGAATGGGTCAAGAGCATAGCGGTCGCCGGCGACTCGATAGCGAAGAAGGTCAACCGGATCCAGCGCAAGGAGTTTGGCTTCGATTCGACCATGACATCAGTCAAAACATGGGTGGACAATGAAGGCGGCAAACTGATTGTAAACCTCACAGCTGCGCAGATGGGCTCGATCCACGCGCTCCTGCAGGACCAGATCGCCCTGGGCGTGACAAGCCCCTATATCCTGGCGCAGAGGATAAAGCCGATTGTGGGCCTGACCATGAAGGAATCCTTGCGGCTCTCGAAGCTTATGAGCGCGCTCCAGGAACAGGGAGTGACCGCGGGGGCCATAACCAAGCGAGTTGAAAGATACGCCGCATCTCTCCATAAGTCGAGAGCAGCGAGGATCGCCAGGACAGAACTCTCGAACGCCTACAACTTCGGCCAGCTGGACTCGATGAAACAAGCCGCTGCCGAAGGGTGGCTGCCGGGAGTTCCGGAGAAGTCCTGGATGGCCGGTGGTTCGAACCCCTGCGGGATCTGCGAGGAGAACGAAGGCGTGGGGCCCATTGCCCTATCCGACGCGTTTCCGAGCGGACATGAACACCCGACGGCCCATCCTCAATGTGAGTGTGCCGTTTCATATATGGTGAGGAGGTAACGGAATGGAAATAAAAACTTTCGAATTCGAAATTAAGCAACTCAACGAGGAGGGAGAATTCTCGGGGTATCTCTCCGTGTTCGGCAATATGGATGCTGGAGGCGACATCGTCGACCCCGGGGCGTTCAAAAAGACGCTCAGGGAGAGGAAAAGATTCTCCTTGAATTGGGGACACAGGCCAAGCCATCCGGATCTCGTTGTCGGATCATTCGGCGCCGAGGAGGACGATAAGGGACTCAAGGCAGAAGGCGCGTTCTTTCTCGACCTCGAAGGAGGGAAGAAGGCCTACTTGGTCACGAAAAAGCTCTTCGGGAAAGGCATCAAGATGGGCCTCTCCATGGGATACAAGACGATGAAACACATAAACGAGATGATCGACGGGATGCTGGTAAGAAGGCTGAAGGAGGTAAAGCTCAAAGAGGGCGCGCTGACGCTCTTCCCGATGAACGAGATGGCCTTGCTGGAGGGGATTAAGGAGGAGGACGGAGACCTTGAAATGAAGCCGTCCCCAGATAACCACATCTGCAGAGTCGGAGGCGGAGACTATGTCAGATACAGGAGCGAAGAGCGGAGACATGGTGGAAAGCCCTACACGGTCAGATACGGAGTCCGGAAAGACGGCAAGGCGGAGGAATACGAATATTTTTATCCGAAAGACAAATGGCCGGCCTCAGAAGCCCGCACTCATTGCGGAAAGCATGAGGGGAGATTCGAGGCCGCCGTAAGCAATAAAAGTCTGGAGCTCAAATGCGTTTCTTGTGGGGAGACACTCGTCATAGAGCCGGAGGAGATCTCCACTCTTGTAAGCGAGCCGTCCCGTAAGGCCGAGCCGGACAAGTTCCACTCGCGCCTCGAGAAGATAGCAGACGAGCTCAAAACCATAACAGGAGGTAACTCAAAATGACCCCAGAAGAAAAGAAAAAACTGGAAGAGGAAGAGAAGCAACAGGAAGAGAAACGGCAGAAAGAGGAGAAGGAGAAGGAGGAAAAGCAGGAGAAGGTCTTCAACGAGATCCAGGAAGGGATCAAGGTCATTCGGGAGAAGGCCGAGACCCTTGAAAAGCACGGCGTCGAACAGAAGACCAAAAACGACGAGCTGAAGGAGACCATCGGGAACGTGACCAAGAAGGTCGACGAGATCGAAGTCCAGCAGAAAAAACTCATCACCCTGTCCTCTTCCAAGGAAGAAAATGAAGTCCTCGGCTTCAAGGAGCTGATGGACTGGTGCAGGAACGGGAAGGCAGTCGAACACGCCGAGGAGCTCAAGGTCATGAAGCTTTCCGATGCCACGCTCGGCGGATATCTGGCAAGTGCTGAAATCAGCGGCGAGCTGTTGAAGGACGTCGTAGAATTCTCGCCGATCCGCCTCATCGCAAGGGTGCGGACCACCAGCAAGGAGAGCATCAAAGTCCGAAAACGGACCGGAGTCTTCGCTGCCAAATGGACTGGAGAGACAGGAACCAAGACAGAGACCACGGGCCTCACATACGGAATGGAGCAGCTCCCTAATCACGAGCTTTACGCGTTTGTGGACATCTCGAACTGGGATCTCGAGGACTCGGATTTCAATCTCGAATCTGAATTGCGGCTTGAGTTCGGCGAACAGTTCGGCGTGGCCGAGGGGATAGGTTTCGTCTCTGGAGACGCAGTCGGAAAGCCCGAAGGCATACTGGCCAACAAGGATGTCGGCGAGGTCATCAGCGGCCATGCAACTTTGTTAACAGCCAACGGATTCTTCACTTTGTATTTCGCCCCGAAATCGGTTTATGCCAAGAGAGGCAAGTTCGTCCTGAACAGAACGACCATGCTCGCTGCTTCGATCCTCAAATCCGCAGAGGACGGTCAGTATCTCTTGAGAAGGCTCGGCGAATCGCCGGTCTGGAACATCCTTGGCTCTGAAGTTGTGGAGGCCGTGGACATGCCGGACGTCGGCGCCGGGTTGTATCCCGTTCTTTTCGGCGACTTCCAGAAGGGCTACACCATCGCGGACAGAATCGCCCTCGCCATCTTGAGGGATCCCTACAGCGCGGCCACAGAAAACTGCGTGAGATTCCATGCCCGGAAGAGAGTCGGCGGACAGGTCGTCCAAGCAGAGGCGATCTACAAAATGAAAATATCTGCATAAGGAGGAGATGAAATGAAAGACATATATCACGACTATTTACCAAAGTATTCAATCTACCCCGCAAGTCTTGGTGCTGCAGCGAAAGAAGGAGATGCGATTGTCGACCTCCAAGGGTTCGAGGGTGCGATGATTGTTTGCGGAAGTGGAGCCCTCACCGTAGATATGCCCTTTCAGTTGATGCATGGCGACGATGCCGCTCTTTCCGATGCCGCCGCCGTTCCTGATAGTGACCTGGTGGGTACAGAACCCACACTGCTGGAAACGATTGATAATGAGATTAAGCACTTTTCCTATGTCGGGACAAAGCGCTATCTCAGAGTTGATACGACTGGCGGAACCGGGCTTGGTTTTGCAGCAATCATCTTAGGAAAACCGCGCCACGCACCTGCTGTCTAATAACTGATAGCTGATAATCGGTAATTGAAATTAACAGGAGGGGGATGGCAAGCGTCCCCTTCCTTTTCTATCGCTTAAAGGTGAATAATGCCTGTTGAGATTTTAAACTGGAGAAAACAGGGGAGGGTTCCTCTCCCGTTTAATCCCTATAAAGGAGTGAAGGTCATGAAAATAAAAATGACTCAAACAATCAAAGGAGCCGCGGACCCTTCCGGCATTCGAGCTAAGACATACGAGGCCGGCAAGGAATACGACGTTCACGAGGAGCTGGCCCAGGTCTTCATCAGAGAGCGCTGGGCTAAGAAGAACAAGGAACAGAAAGTACCGGAAGAGACAAAGGACCTGAAAGCCTCGGAGGAGAACAAGGATCTGGAAGCCCCAGAGGAAATAAAGGAAGAAGAGGAAGAGAAACCTCCGGAGACGAAGGTCGAGGAGCCGCCAGAGACTAAGGAAGAAGCAGCACCCGAAACGAAAAAGAAAGAAAAAAAGTAGCCTGACCCCCCTTTTTTATGTAGGGGTTTGATTTATCAAACCCTTAGGGTCTGGCAGAGGAGGTAAAACTATGGATATTCTAACAATGTTCTTACTGACATTGTTCATTTTCGGGATGGCGAAATGGTGCAACGAAGGCGAGACTCAAGTAGGCAACATCTATCTGAAAAAGGACACTGTGACTGACCTTTGGGTAGGGTTGTACAAAGATGTCACAGAACCTGCGGAAGACGGCACGCTGGCTGGTCTGACTGAGGTCCCAGTTGCCAGCGGCTACGCGAGAATCGCTCTTACTAACACCGATTGGACGGAGCAGGCGACAAAGGGCGAATTCCTGCATATACAGAAGATATTCACGGCGAGCGGCGGAGATTGGGGCGATGTCTACGGCTATTTTCTTACTGACTGCGCTTCAGGAACTGGCGGAAAACTCGTTGCGGTTGAAGATTTCTCAGACGGCCCGTATACGGTCAACGATGGCTGGAGTGTGAAAGTGACGCCTAAGGTAACGATTTCGTAATTTAGGAAGGAGAATAATGCAAATAGTTATCGAGAGAATAGGCGAAGGGAAGCTCCCTGCACGGAAGGAGAACATGGAGTGCGGGTTCAAATGGTACTTCAAAAGCTCTACTACTGATTTGCCTCTGAACACGAATGCGGAGATAACCAAAATCCAGTTCGCCAGTCCTATTGTAATCAAGCCAGATGATGTTATTCCGACAGAGCTTACAATCGAGATTCAAGGACAGTGTAATAAGTGTGGATTCTGCTGCGGGTATAGAAAGAAGAAGCTCATAGAGGGCGGCTGTTCTCACGTAGTCAGAACGGGACGCAATAAGGGTGAATGTGCCGTGTATGCTAACCTAGCCGATTTCTGTGAGGAGCACCAGGAGAGCCACGAGGATTGTGTCCCGAGGATAAACATGCCCACAAAGAAATTCAACCCAGATTGCGGATACTCGTTCATTGTCATCACTCCAGGTTTGGTCATCACAGGACAGGAAATTGTGTTCTTTGAAGTGGCTAATTTCACGGGGCATTTAACCGAAGGAGCGGAGGTGAGGAAGTAAAATGTCGACAATATTCTATCTCCCATCAACTGGTGCGCCGGATATAACCCCTGATTTTGATGCGGTCTGGCATAAAACATCTGAGGCGGATAGATTGGAAATGGTGAGGACTAAAATAAGTTCTGCCTTTGCTATTAAAACTTGTTCGGAAGATGTTGCAACCGGTCCCTATGAAGTGTTGAATCGTCAATATGTTTCTAATCCAATCGGGGCGCATGATTTTACTGGTTGTGGTCTTAGAATTCAAGTTCGGTGCATGGAGGATAATGCAAAGGCTGATTTTAAACTTTCTGGGATAGTTAAAGTAGTATCAGGCGACGGGAATACGCTAAGAGGATATTGGCTTTATTGGCCAATGATTAATGAATTTGATGATGTTCTTACAAATAGAGGGATATGGATAACGACACTTAGCGCACCTTTCAGTTCTCAAAATGGAGACAGGATTGTAGTTGAAATTGGGACAAGGGCATCGAACACGAAAACAACGCTCTACACCGCCACTCAGGATTTTGGGGATGCGAGTGGGACTAATTTACCTATAAATGAGATAGAGACAGCTCAATATAATCCCTGGATATCGTTCACCCACGATATTCCTGAAGCTACTGGAGACGAATTTGTCTATGCTGGTAACATTCCTTTGAGTGCGATACCTGACACGCCGAAAGGACTTCTGAGCATGGTTTACGGAGGCAATATCCCGTTATCACCCATGCCCTCATACACCTCTATCCTGGATAGAATTTACGCGGGTGCTATGCCGCTTGCCGTACTACCTGATGCTCCTAAAGCGCCACTTGAGAAGTCATATGCTGGCGCCGTTGCCCTTGCATTGGTTCCGAATTCCGCTTATGGACTGGCAATCCAGTACGTCTATGCGGGTGATGTGGCTATAGGCATACTGCCTTCATACGCTTCAATTCTTGACAGGATTTACAACGGCGACATTGCCTTGGTTATACTGCCCGATTCTCCTATTGCTCCATTATCAAAGTCGTATGCAGGAGACATCGGCCTTGCGCTGATACCCAACTCGATTTACGAGCTGATCAGTGGTGCCGGTGAGTTCGTCTATGCCGGCGATATCCCGCTCATAGCACTTCCCTCACACGCCCTAATCATGGACAGGGTCTATCAGGGAGCAGTTACACTGGGCATTCTGCCGGATTTCCCCAAGGCCTTTTTGGAGAAATCATATTCCGGCGATCTATCTATGTTGGTTCTGCCGGATTTCCCGAAAGCCATATTAGAGAAGGCCTACGCAGGAGACATCAGCTTCATATTGGTCCCAAATTCTCTTTACTCACTGGAGGAGATATCTGAATTTCTCTATGCTGGCAATATCCCCGTATCCCTTCTCCCCTACTATTCGTCAATGTTGGAAAAAGCATATGAAGGGGATATAGCGGTGCTCTTGACTCCGAGCTCGCTCTGTCTGCTTGAAATGCAGGTAGACGTGTCTTTAAGGGCGAAGAGACCGGGGATGATTTACACAAAAAAACCGAGTTCCTTTTATTCCAAAGATCCCCGTTTCGCTACTACAAAATTTACGAGGAAAGGATATAGAAAATGAGCACTGAACCCATTACTCTGGACGAAGCTAAGACGCATCTGCGCGTTGATTCGGCGGAGGACAATGCGCTTATCTCCAGGCTGATCACGACCGCCCGTCTGTTCGTGGAGAAGTGGACTCACAGGAAATTAATGACGACAGTTATGGAGAAGATTTATGATGTCCCCAGCGATTCATTTTCATTGCCGTACCCTCCGCTTCAAGAGGTTGTGAAAATCGAGGTCATAGATGACGCCGGTGTAAAGACCGAGGTTTCCTCCTCTATTTACGACATTGATTTGTCTGTCGACACCCCCGGCCGCGTGAAACTCAAGAGCGGTTGCGTATGGCCAGACCATCGGGATTTCGCCAGTTTCATCGTGACCTTCAAGGCCGGTTACGGCGAGGCGGCGGCGGATGTTCCGGAGATATTGAAACAAGCGCTTTTTGTCTTGATAGGTCATTTATACGAAAACAGAGGGGATGAAGGGACCGTGAAAGCTCGGGTACAAGCGTTCGATGAAGCAAAGATCCTTCTGGCTCCCTACAAGGTGTATTACATATGAAAAAAGCGAGGATCGGCGACATGAAGCATAGGATCACATTCCAGAAACCGATAAAGACACCCGACGGATACAAGGGCCACACGGTGAGCTGGCAGGATGTCGTCACGGTCTGGGCTAGCGTGGAACCGCTGACGGGACGCGAGTACTTCTACGCCCACCAGATCAAGGCTGAGGTCACGCACGGGGTGAAAACAAGATACAGGGATGACATCACGGTGAAGATGAGGATCAAGCATAGAGACAGGGTGCTGGGAATAGAGTCGATCATCGATCTGCAGGAGCGACGAGAAGTCCTCGAGATCCTATGCAAGGAAGAGAAATGAAGATTAAGGTGGACGTCATAGGCGAGAAAGAGATAGCCCAGGCTCTGCAGAAACTGAGCGTGGAGAAAAAAAGGAAGGTCAAAGGGGAGGTCTACAGCGCAGGACATGACGTGCGGACAGAGGCTATGGACAGACTTGAAGGCAAAGGCGGCTTGAGAGCGTGGGATACAGGTCATTTGGCAACATCGATAATAGTTGAACGCTCTCCCGATGACATGATCGCCGAGGTGGGGCCCACAGCTCCCTACGGCCCATATGTCGAATACGGGACAAAGCCCCATTTCCCGCCTTTTAAAGGTCCGGATGCCGAAGGGCTCGAACGCTGGGCGAGGAAACACGGGTTCGATTCAGTATGGCCGATCTGTCTGGCCATAGCGAAGAGGGGCCTGCCAGCAAGGCCGTTCCTTTTCCCCGCGTGGCTGGCCGTGAAGGACAAGTTCTGGAAGAGGATAAGGGAGATCCTGGTAAGATGAAATCGCCGACGCTCATCCTTCATAAGGCCCAAGTCGATAGAATAGAGGCACAGACCGACTACAAGGTATTCGACGACGTGCCCGAGCAGGAGCCGGATGACTATGTTGTCATGGGAGAGATCACGGCACGGGACTGGTCCGCCAAGTCCGAACCCGGACAGGAGGTTTACTCGACGATCCATATCTGGTCAAGATACGGTGGAAGGAAAAAGGCGGAGCAGATGGCGGACGGCATAATGCAGGCCCTGACTTTGAGCCTGCTCGACTTGAGTCCGGACTTCCGGGCGGTGTTGGACGGGGACGACATTTTCGACTCGTACGATCTTATAATCGATATCGACGGGATAACGAGGCACGGAATCCTCAAGCTGCGTTATCTCATCGAGGAGGTGCAACTATGAGTATATTCAAACCAGGCACACCCATCGGGAAGATCATAGCCAAAAGAGTCACAGGCTTTTCCGTTTGGGAGAAAGAGCCGGCGAAAAAACCGAAGAAGGAGCTGACGTGCTGGATTATCTGTCCCGACTTTAGAGCGAAGGCGCCCAAAGCGGTGAGCAGGGAAACGGGCGAGAAGAACTACAGCTTCTCCGTTCTAATTTTCAGCGACACCCGCGAGGAGCTCCATAGGGCGCTCGATCACATGATACGCTGCGGCTACGAGGAGATAGAGGCGGGGAACAAGCGGTTCTGGCTCTATGCGGTCAAGCATTCATTCCAACACAGGGCGCTTTTCCGGGCCGAACTAAAATACATCTTCAGGGTAAGACAATTACCCGAGGAAATCTTATAAGGAGGTAAAACGATGGACATTCTAATTCTATTGAGTCTTTTGCTGCTGGCATTCGGGATGGCTAAGTTCAAGGGCGCGGCCGTTTTCGTGTACATAAACACGGGAACAGAGGGGTCGCCGGTATGGACGAAAGTCGGCGGCCAGCGGGAAGCCACTTTCGACCGCGGATCTACGACAATCGACACCACGGACAAGGATAGCGGAGGTGACGAGGAGCATATTCCCGAAGACAGGAACTGGGGCATATCCTTCGGCGCATTCCTTATCGAGGACAACGCTGGATGGCTGGCGGTCGAATCCGCATTTGATGGCAGCCTGCAGAAGCAGTACCGGTTCGCCACGCCGGGCTTCAACTACATGGGCAAGGCCACAGTCGAGTCGCTGTCTCTCGCGGGCGCCAAGGGCGATGCCGGAGTCGTTTCGTTCACGCTCAAAGGCACGGGCGCACTCTTGAAGACCGCAGTCTAACTGAAAGAAAAAATCTAATAGGAGGTAAATAAAATGGCAGAATTAACACCGCAAGTAGTCGTACTGACCGGCATAACCCCGACGTTGGTCGCAGCCGACGTTGGCGGAGACGAATTCGTCAACAGCGGCCGTGACTTTATCCACATCAAAAACACCAACGCATCGCCTATCGACGTGACAATCAATTCTCAGGCACTCTGTTCGCAGGGCGTTGATCATGACGTCGTGGTTGCAGTTCCAGCCACTACAGGCGAGAAATTCATTGGTCCGTTTCGCAAAGACAGATTCGATGACGCCGCCAACAAGGTCCAAATCACATACAGTGCCGTTACCGATGTAACGATCGGCATTGTCAGGCTTCCATAATGAAGGACTATATCCTTAACCTTGACAAGCCCCGAAAGCTCAAGTTCGGCTTCAAAGCAACCAGACTGATAAACGAAAAATTCAAGAAAAGAGACCTCACAAAGCTCGTGGAATTCGCTCTCGAGGAATTTCTCTTCCTTGCCTGGGCGGGACTGATGTGGGAGGACGAGAGCCTGACGGAAGAGAAGATTGAGGAACTGCTGGATGAGAAAATCGGCGTGGAGTACTCACAGACGGACATCGCCAATATCGTCGCAGAAGCCATGACCGCACATTCGGGAGCGACACCCGTAAAAAAAAAGGAAAGCGAGACGATCCCCTCGAAGAAACACGCAAAACCGCCTTCGAAGTCGGCATAAAAGACCACGCGGAATTCGACGGACTTACTTATGAGGAGTTGCTCGAGAGAATAGAGGCCTACGAAAAGAGGGAGAAAAAGGAATGGTTCCGGACTGCCTGGCTCGCCTCGCAGATAGTGAGCTACATAAGCGGAAAACCTATTGAAATCTCCGACCTATTGCCGGAGATGTTCCCGCCAAAAGTGTGGACGAAAAAGGAGATAAAACGAGAGCTTAAGGAAATCAAGAAGGAACTGAAGATAAAATGAAAAAATCGCTTATAGTCCGCATTGGGGCAGATACTAAAGAACTCGAAAAGGGGCTAAAAACTTCTGAAGCGAGGATGAAAAAGTTCGGTGAGCAGTGCACAAAAATCGGCAAGGGTATGACGATAGCCGGGGTTGCGATTGTTGCCGCCCTTGCCATGATAACCAAAAAAGCATCGGATGCTCAGGAGACATACTCCAAATTCGGCACCGTCTTCAAGGATTCGAGCGCTGAAGCTGAACAGGCCACAGAAGAGCTCACGAAAAGATACGGCCTTTCTACCCTTGCGGCCAAAGACATGCTGAGCGCCACCGGTGACCTGCTCACAGGTCTTGGGATGCAGGGCAAAGTTGCGCTTTCCCTCTCGCGACGAACTCAAAAACTCTCCGTCGATCTCGCCTCTTTCACAAATTTTCAGGGCGGAGCCAAAGGCGCCTCCGAGGCCTTGACAAAGGCGATGCTCGGGGAACGGGAAAGCGTGAAAGCTCTCGGAATCGTCATCACTGAAGAGATGGTCAAGGAAGAGTTGTTGAAAAAAGGGAAAGAGGAACTCACCGGCATGGCGCTTCTTCAGGCCAAGGCAGAGGCGACCCTGGCCATTGCCATCTCGCAGAGCAAGAACGCGATCGGCGATTATGACCGGACATCGGGCAGCTTGGCGAATGTTACACGGCGTCTCGTCGCCCGGCTTGAAGACCTCTGGGTTATAATCGGCTCAAAACTCATCCCCATCGCGACCAAATATGCAGGAAAGATAACTGATATTATTGAAAGAACCAAGGCGTGGGCTGAAGCTTATCCCATAATCACAGAAAAGTTAACACACTTTTCGGCGAAGCTGGGCGGCATGTTACTTATTCTCGGAGGGACGGCCATGGCTATACCAAAAGTGGAGGCCGGGTTTAGAATGTTGAAAAAAGCCGCCGGTGCTTTAATAAGACCGGCAGGACTCGCGGCCCTGGCCATTCTCGGGATCGCTATCTCCATCAGGGAGATTATCAAAACACACAAAGAGGCCGTCAAGGCCATGGGCGACATGGCGACAGAGGCGCTTGTCATGGGCAATGCGGCTGAGAATTTCAAGAACCTGTGGATAACGGTGCGGAAAGAGGGCGGAGAGGCCCTCGAGCAATTCAACGAGTTGTTTAAGCGGTTTGGCGGGAATTGGGATATGATTCTCAAGACAATAATCGCAGATCCGAAACATGCCATTCTGAAAGCGATTTTGTTGGATATCGCAAAAGGGGTCAAAAAAATAAGCCTTGAAGGTAAGGACCTGTCGATCGAGCTTCCCGACCAATTCAAGGAAGCTGCTGATAAATCACTTCCTCCATTCATCTCATGGGCGACCGCTGTCGCTAAAATTTTCCATGATGTTTCCGTACGAGCCGCGGAAATGCGGGCAAAGATGAAGGATATTAAGCTTATCATACCGCCTGTCGCCGTCACGATGCCGAAATTCACGCTTGAGACAGAAATCGGGACGGAAGAGTTTGAGACATGGGGCAAGTGGTTCGAAGCCTGGGTGGAAGGGCTTTTAAAGAAATGGCAGACGGCATGGCAGGCGGCAATGGAAGGAGCCCGGAATGTTCTAGGTGCATTGAGTGGTGTCTTCGACCAGTTCCATGCGAATGAAGCAATGAGAATTGATAACGAGGAGAGGAAGAAGACGGAGGCGCTCGAGAGCTGGTATGAGAGGGAGAAGGCGAAGATAGAATCCACGATCACGGACGAGGAGGAGTTGGCGGAGGCGCTGGCGGCGTTGGAGGAAAAGAAGGCAGAAAAGCAGGGGGCTCTGGAAGAGAAGATAGAGAAGCAGAGAAGAAAGTTTGAACGAAAGCGCGCTAAAACACAAAAAATGGGAGCCCTGTTTGCCGCAGGTATTAATATGGCCGAGGCCATAACGAAGGCCTTTGCTTCCGGACCGCTCATAGGCCAGATATTGGCTGGTGTGGTAGCGGCTTTGTGCGGGGTGCAGATCGCCGCGATTGCGGCCGCCCCGTTGCCCGCACTACAGAGAGGCGGAAGGATAGAAGAGGCAGCCATAGTCGGAGAGGCCGGACCCGAGCTGTTCGTACCGGGGAGACCAGGGATGATCATTCCATTGGGGAAAGGGGCTATCGCCCCGGCTCCCGTGTTCAATACATATTTGACGATAAACGCCAGGACGCTTGATGACAATACGATCAGGCGGGCAGCCGAGAAAATCTTCGCCGCTGTAAAGAGCCAGGCAGAGAGGTATGGATAATGGCTATCAGGAAATTAGGCCCTACCGGCTCTGAGATCACACTCCCGTCTATTGCAATCGCTCATCCCGTCACTATTAACAAGAAAGTTGAACGTGCTGAGATGAGCGACGGCTCTGGAAGATACGCATTTTTTGAAGAATATAAAGGATGGGAAATAAGTTTTCCCAAATTAACCAAATCCGAACTCGATAGTTTAGTGGCCCTTCGAGCATTAAATCAGATGCTCAGATGGCAAAACAACGATGAGTCGGCCACTTGGTACGATGTGGCGATAATCGATTTCAAGTATGACACCCTGGATTCCAAATCTCCGACGGTACATTATTTCGCCTCCATGTCTCTGGAAGAGGCGATCTGATGCAAACCATCTCTCCCGTAACCACCGACCAACTCCTTCAGAAAGGTCAGCAGCCTCTGTTGAAGTTCGAGATATACAAAGCAGGTTGGATAAACATCTGCGATTTGGGTGGGAAGAATTACCTGGAATCAATTTCAATTTCTCATGCTGGTGCGGGGATGAGTCCGAATCCTATCGCTGCCACACTCTCAGCAGAGATAAACAACGAGGGTGCGATATTTCATCCTAAGCACCCGACGTCTGGCTACACCGATTATTTTGAAGCGGGAAGGAAAGTCAGAATGTCTGTCGGTGCTAAGTATTTTACTTCAGTTCTTATATCCGCCTGCGATGTTACAACAGATTGGAACGCAACTACGGGGGGTTCTTTATCAATTGATACTTCGGATAAGAAAGAGGGTACAGGTTCCCTGAAGAATACGGTTGCTGCACCTACAAGTCCTAATTTATATCTCACAACCTACAACCCGACTGGCACATGGGATTGGTCTAGCAATACGTACATATCCTTCTGGTTTAAATGTGATAGGCCAAGCACTGCGTTTACAAATGTACGATTGCGTATTTTTGAAGGAGGGAATGCAAGATGGTGGGATATGACTTTTTCGGCAGGAGAATGGACAGCGTTTAAATTTCTGCTTTCAGTTGGAGATGGAGAAACTCCTGCACCGCCAAACCTCGCTTTAATAAATACGGTTCAGGTTTACATCTTAACCGCAGACACCACTCCCTTTTACAAGAAAATAGACCATGTAAGGTTAGATGATGATGTCTATGGCTATTACTGGCCGAGGATAATCGGACATATCGACATCCCCAAATTTTCAGGAAGGACATTAAAAGTCAGCATCAGCGGTCTTGACTATACGAGGGCTTTGGCCGACACGAAATTCAAAAAAACCGCAGTCCCCCCAGATAACTACTGGGGGTCAGTGGCGACATTCGATTCCATGTCTTCTGAGGGAACGCTAGGGGGTGAGTTATATGATGAGTTCGATGCTATGGAGATAGAACATGAGGATGACAATGTAGATGAATGGACTCCTGCGAACTGCGCTTTTATCTCCCAGGCGGATGGAGCAGCACCTTCAGGCACCCATGTCGGGAAAATGACTATGGTAGCACCAGCCGATTTTGCATCCGTGAAAAATCCTAATGTAATAAATGCAAATGTAACTAAGGGAAAGAAATACAAAGTCTCATTCGAATATAAAAGAGATTCGGGGTCATCAATATCCGTTTTGATTTATCAAAACATCGGGGGAGCTGATAGAGTTTGTGGCGCAATATATGGTTTATCTGAAAATGTTTATACAGAGGCATCATTTTATTTCACCGCCCTAAAAACTGGGACGATAGAAATGTGGATTGTCTATAGTGATTTGACTAATGGTCAATTCAGGATAGATAAGATATCCATAAAAGAACAAACTGCACCTGAATGGTATCGGTATGAGATGCCAGAGGCATGTACAGGTGTCCATTATGTGGAGCTTGATGAAGGGTCAGGCTTCGAACCAGTATGGCCAGGAGAACAGAAGGGGGAGGGTTGGTTTTATGATTCAGTGCCCAGATATTTTTATTTCGATGAGGACAAAGATATCGAGGCTGGCACAAATAATCTCAAAATCTATTATTACACAGAACAAGCACCTGAGAATGTTGTGGCCGACCTTATGGTCAAAGCTGGACTTTATGCAGACCAAGCGGCGGCTCTCGCAGCTATGGAAGAGACAGCTACGGGATTTACCATTCCCCAGGTGTGGTTCGATGCTGGCAAATCCTGTCTCAGTGCCATAAAGTTGCTGTGTGAGAGATGCGATTATAGATTTTATTTCAAGTACAACGGCACTCCCGTATTCAAACCTTTTCCAACAGCCAAAGGTGCGGGCAGTGAGGATTTGGTTTTTGAGAAACAACATATTTCTGAGCCTGAATATTATGAAGATAGGAATGAGATAAGAAACAGAATAGTCATCGAAGGATTGAAACAGGCTCTGCCCGAAGGTGCGGAAGAGACAATGCCGAGTGAGTTGAAAGGAACGGCTTTCAATCAAGACTCGATTGACGCTTACGGTGAGCATACTCTATCTATAAAGAATCGTCTCTTTCAAGACCAGACTTCGATAGATGATATGTGCGACACTCTTCTTGCTCGGTATAAAGACCCTATGTGGTACTTTGATTTTGACACTCCGTTCAACCCCGCCCCGCTTGAGATTTGGGACACGATAAAAGCGGAGTTTTTACTGAAGACAGAAGCGATACCTGGAGGCGGGGATACGACTGTCAATATTCGTGGTCTCATCCGTGATATCAAAATCAACAGTCATAATGTAACCTATAAATGTGAAGAGGTAACTTGAATAGTTGGGATATTTTTTTTTAGATTACGTATGGGTACTGATACAATAAATTTGCACGATATTAACTCCTATAATAAAGCAATATGCAAGCAGTTTACTCTTCTTGTACAACTTCGATGTTCCCCACACAATCCCTACTTTAATCACCATATCTATTGCAAAAACTAGGGCTGGCTTGTCTAAGATACCCCGCCAAAAAGGATTGGCTTCTGCGCTTAATCCATGTCGCCATATTGTTCTATAAGTAAAGACTGTATCCATATCAATTAAGAACCATGCACTGTATTGAAGGAGTGTGAAGACAGTATCTTCATCAAAAGATTTCTGACGGGTGTTTTTTCCTGAGAGAGAAAAGCCTTCTCCAAAAATCGGACTTGTTAGGATAAAGATAAAAAAGCAAATTAGCCCCAGAGCGAGAATTTTTGTTCTCATTTATGCCTCCTCATGTTATTTTTCATTCTCATGTGTTAAACAATATAAGGTTTTTGCGCGGAATTGTCCACAGAAAGTTATTGAAAAATTCTTGTGTCCGGAATGAGTCCTTAAAAAATAAGGGCTTGATTCGTCAAGCCCATCCCCCTTGCCTTATGCCGATGTGTCCGCTTTGTGTCCTTTTCTTCTCCCCCATTGTCGGCTATTATCAGCTATTACCATGCCCCTTTCCTCAAGAGAGCTGGAGTTGTCAGAGTATCGGCGCAGGATTCTGAGTCTTCTCTACGCAAAGGGGTTTATCAGAGGAAATCGGCGAAAGTTATCTCTCAATGTGTCCTAATTTATGTCCAATTTTTCGACCGCTTTCTTCTTCTTCTCCTGATCCGTATGCGAGTAAATGAGGCTCATCGTCAGCCGGCTGTGGCCCAGCAACTCCTGGATGGTGATGAAGTCCACGCCTCTCTCAACCAGCGAGGTCGTGAAGGCATGACGCAAGAGATGGAAATGGAAATCGGTCCCGGTCATTTTCCTGATCCGCTCCACTGCCCGCCAGAGGACGTTCGGCTGGTTGCGGTTCGGTATGTCAAACACCCACTCCGATCTCCTCGGTTGGGAGCCTAGGACCTCAAGCGCCGTTTTGTTCAATGGGACGGTCCTTCTTTTGCCCCCCTTGCCCTTCACGGCAATCTCGTCCTCTTTGATGGCATGCCATTTGAGGTTCAGGATCTCGGACTTCCTCATACCCGTGTTCATGGCGAAGACGACCAGATCGCAGAACACCCTTTGAACTGGTGATCGCGGGTTTTGTGAGACGATTCTGGCCGCCTTCAACACCTTGCTCATACCTTCCTTTGAAAGCGCCTGTACGGGCGTCTCACGCTTGAAAAAGCGGACTTTCTTCAGAGGATTCGGCTTGTCGTACACTTCCCAGTCGATCGCCCTGTAGAACATGCCTCTTAGGATTTGCATGTACATGTTCACGGTCGTCTTGGAGAGGCCCCTTCCTTTGAGCTCCGCCTTCAGGCGCTCCAGATGGTAAGGGGTTATATCCTCCAGGTATACAATTTCCAGGCCCTGGAAGAAATCCTGGATTTTCCTCAGCCTCTGCGTCTCGCGCTGCATCGAGAGGGGCTTCGCGCCCCATCCCCATTCGAGATACTGCTCGCAGAACACGGAGAACCTTGTCTTCCTGCCGAGATGCTCGCCGACCAGCTCGTCCTTCGCTTGCTTGAACCGGTCCAGGGCCTCGAATTTGTTCGTGGTGTTGAGCGAACGGCGGATCCGCTTGCCCTTAATTCTTAAATCCAACCACCAATATTTGCCATGCTTGACAAGGCCCATTATCCCTGCCTGATTTTGTCCTTTAATTCATCGAAAGTCCCTTCGAATATAAAGAGCTTTGAATCCTGTTTTTTATGTCCCAAAAAATCTGCTATGTCGCAATTGAGAACTTCGGCTATTTTGAAAAGTAAATTTATATTGTAATTGCCTCTTCCTGTTTCTACGCTATTTATGGTTCCTTTCGTTACTGGTTTAGGATTTAATTTTTTGCCTAATTCTTTTTGCGTTTTAATGCCAGCTTTTTTACGCAAAGTTCTTATAGCCAACCCAATATCTTTTTTTGTTGTCATCGTCCCATCCTCCATCCCTCTTGTTATTTTTTTGGGCTTTTTATTGTTTTTTTTATCATAATTTTTGAATAAATAAAAATCGAAAAAACTTGAAAATAATGCTTGACAAAGAGCTTTTTACCAATAAAATGGTAAGCATGGAAGGGAATAACGAAATAAAGAAATTAATAACAAAATTTAAAACTTTTATTTTAGAAAGAGATCTTACACTCCAACAAGTAGCCATATTTCTCAAAATATCCCATTCCGCGGTTGCTGATATTCTCAACGAAAAGACGGAAAAGCCACACGACAGAACATTATACAAGATCAAGAAATTGATAGGAGAGAAATGAACACCCGGGAGGAATTCTATTCCGTCAGAGAACTTGCGAGCATCCTCATGCGGTCCGTGGATTCCGTCCGCAGGATGAAGGCCAAGATAGGATATATGAGGGACGGGAAGCAAATACTCTTCAAGAAATCCGACATCGAGAGATACATAGAAAGCCGTTACATCAAGCCTAAAAGTGTTCATGAGACCGTCGCTTCCGGGCGATCTCGGACCAGATGCTTTTAATCCCATAGGCAAAGGATAAGGCAGGTAGAAATGGCTGTAAATCTAAAAATATCAGGAATTTCGGGCTTCAATTGCCTCATGTACACGAACTTTATCATCAGGAAAAAATATCCCGTGGAAACGATTGCCGAAAAAATGGGCATATCAAAGGATTCCCTTTATCGCTGGATTCGAGGCAATAGGCTTTTTCCGGCGGATAGGCTGTCTGACCTTACCAATGCCACGGAGGATTTTGATTATATCGATTTTGTCTTATCTGAATGTGGCTTGACTGCCATTCCCAGAATTAAGGATAAGAGCACCTTAAAAATGTTCACGCAGATGGTCAAACTCATGCAGTCGGCGATAGAAAGTTCAGGGAAAGAAGAATGATTGGAAGGCTTAAAATCCAGAAAAAAAGGAGGTGAAGCGGAAAGAAGATTTACTTTTTATGGATACTGTTATGTTTCCTGGGAGGGCTTCAGACGAGGCTCTCCTCGGAGGCATAGGGCGAAGGGAATTTTAACGAGGTGAAGAGATGAGAAAATATCAGTACAAAGAATCGAGAAATTTTGCTCGGCTACTCGGGATGGTTGATGCTCTTCAGGTTAGGCAAGAGTGTGCAGCGAGGGCATTCAAGCGTCCCATAATGTTGTTAAAGTTCAAGGTGCGATTTTACGGGATGATGTTCAAACTCCGATTGTCACTCGAACGGGGAAGACGAATTGATTTCCACTCTGAAAGTGACTATCTCAAGCTCCGAGGCATGTGGCGAAACATCCTTAAACGGACGTATGAACCCAAATATTAAGAAGGTGGAAAATGTCAAAAAAACAAAAGAACCCACCCTCGGAAGGTGAGCTCAGGGATAAAAACTGTCTACGTAAGAACGAGTTAACTCCATTATTAGCAGACCCCGCTCCCAATGTCAAGAATAAACCTGACTATCTACCAGAGATATTGAAGCAGGCAAAGGCTACCAATCCAAAGAAACCCGAATGGCTGACGGATATCTGCCCTATCTGCGGAAAAGAATATCCGTATTTATCAGTTCACAATCCCGGACACTGCGAAAGATTCAACTGCCTCTACGCATTGGCGATGGAAGCTTTGGAAAAGAGAGGCGAATCATGAGACTGCAAAATTGCGTAACTTTTTTCGACCGGGACCGGAAGATTGGCCATAGATTTTACACGGCTAAACTCCGGAGAAGAAACAGACTCAGCAAATCAAGCAAAAAGGAGGTGGATCATGGCACAAGAAAAAAATGAAAAATTACCGGCAACAATAGAATCCCAGGATATCTTCGAAAGATTCGAGCAGCTCGACGACAAGGTAATAATTCAATTGCTCGAAGACCAGGTCGTGGAAGCCTGGGTTTATCATTTTAAACAGGAAGGCAAGGATATCTGGGGCATAGGAAAAGCCGGCATTGATGGTTGTGCAAAGGAAATGGGAAAGAAAGGGATCGCCCTGAGAGAAGATTCGGTCGATTTCATGATTGACCCTACCCACCCGGAATTCGTACTTTTCACGGCCAAAGTTTCAAAGCACGTAGTCGACGAAAAGGGCAACGAGGCCACAGTGGAGAGCTCAATCGGGACGAAAAGACAGTGGATCATGATAAGAAGGAGAGACGGAAAAATCGCAACCAATAAATTCTGGTTCGAACAGGGATCCCAGAAGGCGCTGAGAAACGCCAAGGCTCGGCTCATCCCGGACGATATAAAAGCTAAGATCCTGGCCTTTGCACAGAAGAAAGGAAAGGTAAGAGAAATCGAGCCACCAGCAAAAAATAAAGAGACGGATAACGACATAGCAGCCATGTCCAGCCAAGGCCCAAAAGAGGAATTCAAGACAATCCCCATCACCATAAAAAACAAAACGGTCATGTATACCAAATTTGAGATGCTCGAGCGGTTCGGGGAAGCAAAGCTCCAGCTTGGGGGACAGTTATATTATAAGGTATTGGGCGAAAACGGTTACGAAAAATCAAACCAGATCCCAGACAAGGATATCCCGAAAATTTATTATGCGATGCTCGAGGCCCATGAGAGCATAAAAAAACAAACTAAAAAAGCGACCGAAAAGAAAGGACCGGCCGTTTTTCCTGGTGACGAGAAAAATAACCAGGAATCCCCAGCAGAGACGCCGGAGAAAATAGAAGCAAAAATGCCAACACAAGCAGAGATAATGGAGCTAACCAAACTCGAGGTGATCTTAGTGGACAAGCACGATTTCACACCCGATCAAGTAATCGGAAAAATTATAGAAATGTTCGGCGGAGACAAGACAACCAAATTGACGAAAGAGCAAAATAAGGAAGCCATAGAATATTTCAAGAGCGCAATCGAGGAGCTGAATAAAGGTAAATAACCGTGAGCTACTCTCAATATGAAAGGGGCAAATATATCCAGCTCAAATTCCACCACCTCATCCTGCTTGACCTTGGTGCTGAAAAGATTACCGCTGATCAAGCTGGAGACGCATACGACCTTCTGTCTGGGATAGAAACGGCTGGCACGACACATAGCAAAGAACTCGCACAAAATGAATACTATAAAAAATCTGTTTCTGCATGGATCATGGCTAAGAAAGCCCACCGGCAAAGAATAGCCGAATCAAAATCACTTTAAGGAGAAAAAAATATGGAAAAAATTGAACAAATTAAAAAGAACGCCCTGGGCTTCCCGGCCCAGGCAAGGAGCCTCATTGTCCACAACAATGAAACGCTCGAGATCGCGAATAATTTTATTCTGACCGCGAAGGAAATGATAAACGAGATAGCCGGCTCATACGACCCTATTATTAAACACGCACAAGCAGAGAAAAAGAAATATTCGGACCCCCTGAAAGAAGCCATGGGAACAGCCCGGCTCCACGTAACATCCTACCTGGAGGACATAGCAAAAAAACAAAGAGAGGCCGACGAAAAAGCGAAAAAAATCGAGGAGGAGAGACAGAAAAAAGAGAACGACGCCCTGGAGCGGGCCAAGAAATATCAAGACCAGGGAATGGAAGAAGAGGCCGACGCGATAATAGAGGATATCCCGCTCCCGGCACAGGTGCCAGAAGCCCCTCCTCCTAAACCGGCGGGCCTGAGCCTCAAGCGGATCGTCGATACAGAGAAAATAAATCATTTCGTCGCCACCACAAAAGGGCAAGCACAGATCCCAGGAATTAGGATTTATCCAGCATGGAAATGGGAGATCACTGACAGAAGCTTAATTCCTAAAAGCTATTACAAGAGCAGTATGGCGACGCGGACTCCAAAAGAGGAATAGGCCCATGAACGAGCTGAGAATAATCTGTACGGATTGTGGCCGCGAATTCAAAAACATGAGATCCGGCGTTTGGGTCAAGGAGCTCTTCCAGAAAAATAAGGAGGTCTATCGCGTGTGGATGGCCGATCTCCTTGACTGCCCTAAATGCGATAAAGAAGTTGTAGCCAGGTTCGCGGATAAGCCCATAGCAGAGCATTGGAATAAAGAGAAAATGGCTGACATCCTCTTACAATGCGAAACCAAGATCCTGGACGTTGACCTCTTTGAATGGAGAGAATTCTCCCCGAAAAATCAAAAAGGATCCAGAAATGAATAATTCCGACAAGATCATCCACTGTCGCAAATGCAAAAAAATCACCAGCCACATGGTTTTGGACGACTACAAGGTCAGATGCCTGAAATGCGGAAGCGTCAAGGACCTGAAGAATCCCTATGTTGAGGTCGAGATAGCCACACAGGGCAAGCCAGAGGACGCATGAGCGTGAGGCTCTTTAACTCATGGGGGCCTTACTTTTTAATTGAATTGGGAGGGCGTTGTAAAGGGCGTCCTCCCCTTCCTTTGAGTCTGTTTGAAAAAATAGGTTGAAAGAAGGAGATAATCTATATTATGTCAACTGACTGGGCTTTTTAAGGGTGAATTCCGTGTCGCATAAGGACTATTATGTCAACTAAAATGAGAAAAACTAGAAAGTGTCCTTACTGTTTGCGTCCTCAAATTTTAGTTCACATTCCTAAAGTTGGATGGCGATATAAACATAGATTTAATTATGATTCAAAAAACTGTGAAAAGGTAAATCAAAGGATATTGAAGGGGGTAAGATGACTGGGACACATAACTTATATTATGTCAACTAGGAGGTGATAAATAATGGCTAAAAAGAAAGAGAAAGATGCCTATACGGCTTCTGACCCTTATGTTCCTCAGACTTATGGGCATGAAAAAATGTATAAAGCGATGGTTGAGGAGCATGGTGTTGCTGGAGCTAATAAGATAATCAGCCAGATGCAAAGAGAAAAAGATAAAGAAAAAAAATAGTGTCGCATAAGAATTATGACAAATAAAGAGAGGCAAGATAGTGGGGGCGGCCTGGAAACAGGTGCTTGGGCAATGACCTGTCGTTGGTCACTGCTTGGCAATTATGACGTCTTAGTCAAGCACA
>Ga0209977_10000072_pt1 | contig 36678 bp, 36 predicted proteins | sample SumtaG_2_FD_183113 | JGI IMG/M metagenome (GOLD analysis project Ga0209977, IMG submission 183113) | Deep subsurface microbial communities from Indian Ocean to uncover new lineages of life (NeLLi) - Sumatra_00607 metaG (SPAdes) (version 2) | ecosystem: Environmental > Aquatic > Marine > Oceanic...
ACCGCAGAGGACACAGAGACCGCAGAGGGTTATCGTAATTGCCCATCCCATCCGCCAAGTCATTTTCGACACTGATTTCACAGATAACCACAGATAAAGACTTTATCATGTTTGCCCACCCTCTCCACAAAAGTCTCTTTCACTACAGACACCACAAAGATATTATATAGTTATTAGTCATTCGGTGTTTTTTCGTCATTCGGATTTGAGATTTCGGAATTCCATATCTTAACCTATCCACTTCCATGTAAAAACGACTCCCTCATCTTTACCAAAGCCTCTCCAGCCTTGCCAGAAATGAATTCATCTGCAATAGAGGAAATTGGAGTTCTCTCTAAATTTATTTCAACAATATAAGCTCCACTTTCTTTAGAAACATACGGAAGGGAGGCAGCAGGCTGGACAACGCCAGATGTGCCAATAACAAAACAGAGTTCTGCTTCCCGTGCTTTAAGAAATGCCATTTCCAACACTTCTCTATCAAGACTCTCACCGAACCATACTACATCAGGTCTCAGATATCCACCACATTCACATTTCTGCAATTTTTCAGACATGATTTCACCATATCTTTTCCCACAATTAAAACATTTATTCTCCCAGATATTTCCATGCAGTTCAAGAATGTCTTTGTTTCCAGCCTTCCTGTGAAGCCCATCAATATTCTGAGTAATAAGCATAAAATCAGCAAAGAATTTTTCCATATCACTTATAACATAGTGTGCTGCATTCGGTTTTGCTTTCGCTATAATTCCCCTTCGCCAGTTGTACCATTCCCAGACAAGCTGGGGATTTCTCATAAATGCATCAGGTGTTGCAAGTTCTTCTGGTCTATACTCCTTCCATAATCCTTTATCACCTCTGAAAGTGGGAATACCGCTTTCCGCAGAAACACCCGAACCCGTGAGCACCACACACCTTTTTCCTTTCTTAATTATTTCCTTAATCCCCATTGTTTACCTTTAATATAACTCAATGGAAAAGTCAAGGAAAAAAGGTGCAAGTGCACAATGCACCAGTGTATAAGGATAAAGGAAAAAAAGAGATTTTTTCAGTTGTCAATATGAAAGACTCCTCGCAATGACAATCCTTTAACTAAATTACTATATATTAAATCTGTGAAAATCTGCGTAAATCTGTGTCCAAAAGAAGGTGTTTATTTTTATTGATTTTGAATGAAAGTTGTGGTAATTTAAGAGTATGAGAAAGAGGGTTGTTTTTATTGGTGCGGGGAAAGTTGCTTGGTATCTTTCCCATGCCTTGCATAAATATGGTTATATTATTTCCGGTATATCATCGAGAAAAATATCATCTGCTAAAAAGTTAGCCAGCAGATTTGGTGCTGAATTTACCTCACAGCCTGAAGATATTGTTAAAAATGCAGATATTATATTTATTACAACCCCGGATTCGGAAATAAAAAATGTTGCGAAGAACTTATGCATGAAGCATGTTTTCAAAAAGAAACAACTCATCATCCATACGAGCGGACTCCTGGGAGCAAAAATCTTAGACTGTGTAAAAAAATATGATGCATTACCACTTTCAATGCACCCAACATTCTCTTTCTCATCAAGGTCTTTCAATGAGGATAAACTAACAGGTGTATGGTTTGTTCTTGAAGGGGGTGCTGAACCAATTCAGTTGGGAAAAAGAATTGTTCGAGATCTCGGTGGGAAATTCCTTGTAATAGAGAGCGACAAGAAACAACTGTATCATCTTGCCCTTGTCTTTGCTTCAAATTTCTTTGTAGGCATTGAGGATATGGCAACTGATTTACTCAAAAAATGCGGAATAAAAAAGAAGGATGCAGTAAAACTCATAAAACCCCTTGTCGAAGTGACAGCAAAAAATATCTGCGCAACAGGCACACTCAAGGCACTTACAGGACCAGTAGAACGGGGTGATATTGACACAATAAAAAAACACCTTGAGCTTCTTTCAGAACATGCACAACCTTACAAAAAAGCATACTTAGAACTTTCAAAACACATTTTGAATATGGTTGAAGAGAAGGGAGAGATTGAGAAGAAGAAAATACGGGTGATGAAGAAAATCCTCAAAATAAGAAAATAGGGGCGTTCAATTGAACGCCCCTATTTTCTCTTTGCTCTATCCCTCTGTACTATGCCTTCTGTTTTATTCTGTGTTCTTCTGTGGCTCTAATTTTTTCTTGATTTCTTCATTTTCAGGGTCAAGTTCGAGTGCTCTCTGCCATTTCTCTCGAGCCCTTTCTTTATCTCCAAGTTTTTCATAAACGTCACCAAGATGCTCATAAATAACCGGATCTTTTACCCTTTCTTTTGCCTTTAGAAGAAGTTCCTTTGCCTTCTCATAATTTTTTAGCTTAAAATATAACCAACCAAGACTATCTATATAGTATCCATTAAGTGAATCAATTAACAATGCATGGGTAATGAGCCTTTTCGCTTCTTCCAATTTCATATTGTTTTCAACGTACAAGTATCCAAGTGCATTGAAAGCGTCTGCATTCATTGAATCCAACTCTATAAGTTTTCTATATGAATATTCAGCCGAATCAAGATCTCCCAATTTATCATAAACAAACCCAAGACTATACCAGGGTCCTGGAAATTCTGGATTTTTTGCGAGACTCTTCAGAAAAAGGGATTTAGCCATCAGGTATTCCCTTTCTCTATAAAGATTTGTTCCAACAGAGAAAAAAATGTTTTCCTCTTTTATTCCTTTCTTTTTCAACTCCTCAAAAAAACGGGCTGCCTTTTCTTCGTTTTCATTTTTTATACTTATGATGTATAGATATTCAAGATTGGGAGTGAAATCAGGATTGAGCTTAAGAGAGAAATTGAATTCCTCCTCTGCTTTCTCTATCTCCTTTTTCTCATTGTAAAGCCTTCCAAGAAAGTGATGAACACTCGCATCGTTAGGGAGGAGTCCAGAAAGAAGAAGATAGTGTTCAAACGAGTTCTCACTGTCACCCATCCTGTAAAAAGCATAAGCAAGTTGTTTTCTCACAGTATTCTCGGTTGGTGAAATATCGAGTATTGTAAGTGCATAATCCCTTGCTTCAACCCATTTTCCCTTGATAAGGTTAAATTCGACAATCCTTTTTAGGAGTTTTATACTATTCGGATTAAGCAAAGAGGCTTTTTTATAAAATAGAAGCGAATTGTCTACATCACCCTTAATTTCATAAATAATTCCAAGACCAAGCATTGCTGGATAGTAAAGGGAATCAATAAACAGTGCCTCTTTAAATTCAAGTGTTGCAAGGTCGAATTTTTCTGCTCTTCCGTAAAGGTCCCCCAATTGTGTGTGAATCCTGAGGTCAAATGGGTATCTTCCTTTTAATTTCTTGAGAAGCTCAATCGCATCATCTATCATATTGAGGTCTCTCATTAATTGAGCAAGATTAATAACAAGAAGATAGTTTGTGGTATCGTTTAAAGCCTTCTTATATAAGGAGACAGCCCTCTTCATCTCACCCCTCTCTTTCTCCCTGTTGCCAAGAATTACATAAAGATTTGCATCCGCTGCACCATGTTTAACCGCTGCCTCAGCGTATTTTTCTGCCTCCTCATAATTGCCAATTTTTGAAAGAGAAAATGCAAGCTCTGATAGGAATTCAGAATTTTCAGGATCTTCAAACAATGCTTGTTTAAACTCTTCTACTGCAAGACTATCCTCGTCGTTTTGCTGGTAGTATAAGCCTAATGTGTAATGTTGAAGTGCAGAATCTGAAAGTTGTTTTTTTTTAATTGTTACCTTTGTACAGCCAAACGCAGATAAAAGAATGATGAACAAAAAGAAGATTGGGTAACCGTATCCCTTTTTTCTAAAAATTAGAATCCTTTTTTCAAAATTTATATTTTCCAAAGTCCTCAAGGTCCATGTTTTTAAGGTATTCCTTCAGGGCCTTTTTCTTAATCTCATTATCCAATTCAATGGATGTCCCGCTTTTCTTCATTACTTCTTCTTCAACATAAATCGGAACTTTCATCCTTAAGGCTATCGCAATAGAATCGCTTGGTCTTGCATCTACTTCAAAAAGTTCACCATCCTTTTCCAGAACAAGTGTTGCATAGAATGTATCGTTTTCGATCTTGTTGATGATAACTTTCAGCACGCATAAATTTACACCTTTAAGAATATTCTTTATGAGATCATGAGTGAAGGGCCTCTGTGGTTTTACTCCCTCAAGTTCCAATGCTATAGCATTCGCTTCTGGCGTACCAATCCAGATAGGTAAAACCATATCACCCTCAACCTCTTTTAGAAAAATAATTGGTGTCTTGCTTGCCTGGTCAATTGCCATCGCCGAAACCTTGACTTCTATCATTTTATATTCCCGTTTCTAATATGTTTTTTAAAATAAATCCAGCAATGAGTGAAAAGAGTAGAGCGAGTAGGAGATCAAATGCACTCACCTGATACTTTTTCTTTTTTAAGAATGAGAGAAATCCTCTAGGGAAAAGTGCAAGTGGAATAAAGAGATAGTAGAAACTTCCCAAAATAGTAAAAGTTGTTATTGCTGCTCTTTCAAGAAATTCAACAATTTTCATTTTCCAGTCAGGAAAAGTAAGTGGTAGATTAAAGGAAGACTTTATTGAAATAATAAAATAAAGAGCACCGTATGTGACAGCTATATATACACAGAAGAAAATTACAAAGATAGTGTTGCCATAAAGTGGTATGGATGATCCATAGGAGGGAGAAAATGGAACAGAGATCGAAATAAGCCAACATGTCCCTATATGTACAGCCTGATCAATAAGGAAGAAGAGAAAATCAAATTTTCTTGCTTTATGGGTTATAAGTAACTTGGCTTTATCGACCAAAATGTGGAAAACAAGATTAAAGAAAAGATAAAGCCATAGAATTGGATAATGTGGGAGATAGGGAATAGCAAAGATAAAAACAAGGATACCTGCAATAGAACCGTGTAGAATAACACCCCATCTGTATTTTGTCTTTATCCTGAAAACAGAATCTGTTTGAAGAGGAAAGTCACCTATAAAATGACCCGCAAGAAGACGCCAGAACAAAAATGAAAAATACATATTACACAACCTCGCTTACTACCCACAATTTGATAGTTGCCTGGACCTCTGCATGAAGATTGATAGGGATCGTATATACACCAAGATTCTTAATGGGCTCATCAATGATAATTTTCTTCTTGTCGATTTCATATCCCTCTTTTTGTAGAAGTTCAGCTATATCTGGTAAAGTAACAGAACCGTATAATCTCTCATTCTCATCTACTTTCACAACAGCTGTAATAGAAAGAGTATTAAGTTTCTCTGCAAGTTTCTCTGCCTCTTCCTTTGATTTCATATACTTAACAGTCTTCATTTTTTTTATCTCTTCAAATTTTTTCATGTTTCCTGGTGAAGAAACAAGCGCTTTCTTTTTCAATATTAAGTAGTTTCGTGCATAACCAGGAGCCACATCAACTACATCACCCTCTTTCCCTAATTTCTCTATGTTTTCAAGTAGAATTACTTTCATATTCTCTCTCCGTCTCTAAAATAAATGCATAATTAACCATATTAAATAGAAAACTCTGCTCCGTAAGGTATAAGAGCCATTTCCCTTGCCATCTTGATTGCTTTTGCAATCTCCCTTTGATGTTTTGCACAATTTGAGGTAAACCTTCGTGACTGGATTTTCCCTCTATCTGTGAGAAATCTCTTTAGAAGTTCAACATCCTTGTAATCAATCTTTTTGGTTCTGTCCTCACAGAACTTACATTTTCTCGAACGTTCCCTAAACATTGAAACACCTCCAAATTTAGCCACGGATTACCACAGATGGAGTAATGAAAATAAACTGTTTAATAAATTAAATATATCCGTGCTCATCTGTGGCTTATTACTATCTTAAATTAGAATGGCAGATCATCATCTTGCAGTTCCTTTTCTGTTTCTGGAACTTCTTCCTGTTCCTCCACTGTCTCTTTTGGCGCCGCTGTTATTTTCTCCAGATTTTGGATCCTCCAAGCATTAATCTCTACTATATTCCTTTTCTGCCCCTCAACCTCCCAGCTCCTACTCTGCAACCTTCCTTCAACATAAACTGCACTCCCTTTATGGAGTGCTTCTGCCAATCGCTCTGCTTGTTCTCTCCATACAGAAACGGGAATGTATGTAACAGCCTCCTTCCAGTTTCCGTTCTTGTCCTTGTAAACCCTGCCAGATGCAATTCTAAATTTAAGTACTGGGACACCATCTGGCGTAAAATTAAGGTTAGGGTCAGCAGTAAGTCTTCCACTTATCAAAACTAAATTTATTGCTGGCAATCTTATTTCACTCATGTCTCTTCCCCTCCAATCTCATTTTCATAATCATCATATGGTATTTCAGTTTCGATTTCAATCCTCACCAGGTTATTTCTTAGAACTAAGCTATTAAACTTGAAATAATCCTTGAAGGTTTTGATTTTCTCGGGTAGAAGAATAAACTGAAAAACAACAAAAACTCCAATATTCTTTTTCTTTATCTCATAAGCCAGTTTCTTCTTTCCCCATCTGTTCACTTCTATAACCTTTCCCTTTTCACTTGCAATAATTTCCGTAAGCTTATTTATCTCCTTTTCTATCTCCTCGTTATCACATGATGGATCAAATATTATAAGTGACTCGTATGCTTTCAAAACTTTACCTCCTTTTTTTCAAATTCTTGCAAATACAGGTGCAAGGACTAGTGAAATGACACTCATCAGTTTTATCAATATGTTTATCGAGGGTCCAACTGTATCCTTTAATGGGTCACCAACTGTATCACCTATAACAGCTGCTTTATGGGCTGGACTGTTTTTTCCACCAAAGTGACCGGCTTCAATAAATTTCTTCGCATTATCAAGAGCAGCACCTGTATTTGCTGTAAAAATACCAAGCATAAAACCAGTGATGAGTGCTCCCATAAGAAATCCTGCAAGTGAAACAGGACCAAGAGTGAGCCCAATAATAACTGGGATAACAATTGCAAGGATACCAGGAACTATCATATGGTTAATGGCTCCCCCGGCCGCAATATTGATGCACCTTGTTGTATCTGGATCAGCCTTACCTTCTAAAAGCCCTTTGATCTCGCTGAACTGTCTTCTCACCTCACGGACTATCCTGAATGAAATCTTTCCAACAGCGCTAGCAAGAAGCGAAGAGAATAGAAACGGTATCATCCCACCTATTAAAAGACCTGCTATGAGTTTAGGGTTTTCAAGGTTTAGGATAAAAGTTCCCTTTATCTTAGATACCGTGGCGATGAAGGCAGTAAATAGACCGAGTGCTGCAAACGCCGCTGAACCAATCGCAAAACCCTTTCCAATTGCAGCAGTAGTATTACCGACTGCGTCAAGTCTGTCAGTAATGTTTCTTACCTCCGGGGATAATTTTGCCATTTGAGCAATCCCTCCAGCATTATCAACAACAGGTCCGTATGAATCCACAGAGAGAGTAACACCAAGTATGGAGAGCATACCAAGTGCTGCAAGTGCAACACCATACATTCCTGCAAAATAGAAACTGATGAGGGTTGCAAATGAAATCATTAAAACAGGGATAACAGTGGATCGCATTCCAATTGATAGTCCATTTACTATTACAATTGCTGGTCCTGATTTCGCTGATTCTGCTAACTTCTTCACTATAGTGAATCTATCTGATGAAAAGAACTCACTAACAAAACCAATTACGAGTCCTGTAAAAAGACCTGAAATTATAGCCCAGAATGGACCGAGACCACCATATAATTTTTCACCTTCATTGAATGATATATTCAAAAATTTAACAATACATAAACTACCAATAACCATAATAACAGTACTTACATAAATGCCAGTATTAAGTAGGTTCTGAGGGTTTTTCACGGGTAGTATCCTTATGATTAGAATTCCAATAATTGAGGATATTATTCCTAACGAGGCAATCAAAAGGGGTAGTTCTACAAGTTTACTTCCTATAAATGTGAAACTTATGCCAATGACAATACATGCAATTATTGATTCTACATAGGACTCTAAAAGATCTGCACCAAGTCCTGCTATATCTCCTACATTATCACCAACATTGTCTGCAATGACAGCAGCATTTCTAGGATCGTCTTCAGGTATACCTTTCTCAACCTTTCCAACAAGGTCTGCTCCCATATCAGCAGCCTTTGTAAAAATCCCACCTCCAGCACGGGCAAAAAGTGCAAGCAGGGAAGCACCCATAGCGTAACCGCTTATACTCAGAGGATTACCTTTGAAGATTACATAAACAACAACAAAACCAAGGAGCCCAATACCAACAATTGAAAGGCCTGTTACTGCACCAGAAGAAAAAGAGACTACAAGAGCCTGTTTTAGCCCTGACATTGCAGCATGGGTGGTTCTTGCGTTTGCCCTTGTTCCAATCCACATGGCAATATAACCTGCTAAAGCAGAGACGATAGTGCCAATAAGAAAAGAGAGTGCAGTTCTCCAGTCAATACCAATGTTTGAATACATACCAGTTACCGTAAATATAATTATAATAATTATAACTACAAAGGAGACAATATAATATTCTCTTTTAAGGAATGTTTGAGCCCCTTCCTGGATAGCCCTGGATATTTTTATCATAAGTTCGTTACCCTGTTTTCTCTTCATAATTGAAAGAGAAAGTAGAAAAACTGTAATGATCGCTAAAAATGCTGTAAAAAGAGAAGTATAAATTCCTTTCATAAAACCCTTTTATTTGTGATATTCATAGCCTTTTCAATTCCTTCATTACACCAGATCTTGATGCAATCAACAGCACTATCAATTATTGCAGAGAGTCTCTCTTTCTCATCATCTGAAAAATTGAAAAGGACATATTCACTAAGTGGCAAATCATTATCGGATTTGCCAATACCAATACGTAGTCTCGGAAAATCCTCTGAAGAGAGATGGTAGATTATTGAAGCAAGTCCTTTATGACCACCATCTGATCCACTCTTTTTTAAACGAAGGTTTCCAAAAGGAAGATTAACATCATCAATAATGACAAGAAGGTTTCCAAGATCAACCTCAAAAAAATTCTTTGCGTTACTAACGGGGATACCTGAAAGATTCATAAACTTCAATGGCTTAATTAGTATGAGAGTAGATTTCCCATACAAGACCTCTCCCAAAAGGTATTCAGCTTTTCCAGGTTTAACTTTTATTCTCTCATCCTTAATCATCCTGTCAATAACCATATATCCAATATTATGCCTTGTCCACTTATAATCATCACCTGGATTACCAAGTCCACAAATAAGTTTTCTTACCGGAGCTATTATTCTCTCCCCTCCTGCTTTTCCTCCTTTTCTACCCTTTCTTCTTTCTCTTCAGCTTCGACCTCTTCCTCTTCAACCTCAGTTATTTCTTCTACGACTGGGACAACCTCTTCAACAACCCGTGGAATAACAACATGGAATACTGTTCTCTCCGGGTTATCAGCCAATTCCGCGTCTCCGATATCAATATCTTTTATGTGAATGGATTTCCCTGTTGTCAATTGAGATACATCTACAGTAATAACAGAGAAAATCTTTGAAGGAAGTACAGTTACTCTCACTTCATGGGTAACCTGTTCAAGCATACCTCCTTCCTTTTCACCTATCGGTATTCCTGATGCTTTAATAGGAATATCAACAGTAATCTTTTCGCCCTTATGGAGATGTTGAAAATCTATATGTAAAACTTCATCTGTAATCGGATCCTTCTGAATAGCTTTCACAACAGACCAGAATGTTTCCTTGCCTTTAATTTCAAGATTTACAACACCAACTCCGTATGGATTTCTCTTTATTAAATCTTGGAAATCCTTTTCCCAAACAGAGGCGGATATAGCTTGCTCTCCATGACCATAGATAACACAAGGGATTTCTCCATTCTTTCTCAATTTCTTTGCAAAACCCTTTCCTGTTCCCTCCCTCAACTTTGCTTTCAGTTTTAATTCTTTCATTGAACCTCCGTATCAGACGAAAAGTGAGCTAACTGATTTCTCTTCATGTATCCTTTTTATTGCCTCGCCAAGAAGTTCTGATACAGAAAGAACAGTGATTAGATCAGTCTTTTTATGACCAAGTGGGATAGTGTCTGTTACAACAAACTTCTTTATTGGAGCATTTCCAACCTTTTTTAATGCATCTCCTGATAGAACAGGGTGAGTACAGCATACAAAAATATCTTTTGCACCTCTTTCATGTAAAGCAATACTTGCTCCAACAATAGTTCCTGCTGTATCTATAATGTCATCCAAAATAAGAACTTCTTTCCCTTTGACCTCTCCAACTATGTTAATCACACTTGCCTGATTGGGTTCTGGCCTCCTTTTGTCAACTATTGCAAGAGGGAGATTACCCAATCTCTTTGCGATAGCCCTTGACCTATTTACACTTCCTGGGTCGGGCGAAACAACTACGAAATTTGAAAGGTCAAATTGCTTAAAATATTCTATGATAATAGGCGCTGCATAAAGATGGTCAAACGGTATGTTAAAGAAACCCTGAATCTGTTCCACATGCAAATCCACCGCAAGAATTCTCTGTGCGCCTGCAACCGTTATGAGATCTGCAACGAGTTTTGCAGATATAGGGACTCGTGGTTTATCCTTTTTATCCTGCCTTGCATATCCAAAATAGGGGGTAACAGCTGTGATTCTTCTCGCTGATGCTCTTCTTGCTGCATCCATAATAATAAGTAGTTCTAAAAGGTTCTCTGCAGGTGGATTTGTTGATTGAATAATAAATACATCCTTACCTCGTATATTTTCTCCAATTTTAATTCGAATTTCACCATCAGAAAATCTCAAAGCATCTATCTTTCCTTTTTCTATACCGAGGTATGAACATATCTTCCTTCCAAGCTCAGGATTTGAATTACCTAAGAACAACTTTACATTATTATCCATTTCTCCCACCATTTTCTGGGGTGGGAGGATTCGAACCTCCGAATGTCCGCTCCAAAGGCGGATGGCTTTCCACTTGCCTACACCCCAAAAGATTTTATATTATTCTATTTCTTCGCCTTCGCCCTCTACCCTCTTGGTAATCTTTACATTATCGGTTGCAACTCCTTGTTTGGAAAGTTCCTTTTTATATTCTTCAAGGATAACCGTTTCAATCCTTTCCCTTGTTTCATTGTTTATTGGGTGGGCAATATCCCTGTATGTTCCGTCCTTTCCCTTTCTTGATGGCATTGAGATAAAGAATCCGTTTACTCCTTCTATAATTTTAAGTCCTCGAATAACAAAACAGTCATCTAATGTTATATTAGCAAAAGCCTTTAACTTAGGCTCATCTCTCAATGTAATCCTGACTTCTGTTATTTCCATTCTCGTTCCTCCTTACTCTTAAAAGAAAATTGCGGAATTTCAGATGACTTGATTGAAAATGCCTCTTTTACCCAGTAACCTTTTTCAGCGAGTTTAGTAAGAGTATTATCCATCTTCTTTTTGTCATCAAAAATTCCATAGACTGATGAACCACTCCCAGAAAGGGAAACGGAAGCTGCCCCGTTCAGGATAAGCAACCGCCTTATTATTTTTAGTTCCGAATATTCTTTTAGCATCACCTCCTCAAAATCATTTTTTATCAACATCTTACCATTCTTTACAACTCCAGCATCAAAATTATAATTTAAAACTTTAATATAATTTTTACTTTTTGTCAAGAACTTTATTTTCTCGTAAGCCCATTTTGTATCAATACTGAAACCAGGAAAAACAACAAGGTAATTATAAAATGGTTCTGGAATAATGGGCTCAATCCGTTCTCCTCTTCCTGAAACGAAAGCAGTTCCACCATCGATAAAGAAAGGAACATCTGAACCTATGGGAAGTGCCATGCTTCTCATCTCTTCCGTACTCAAGCGAAGAGAAAGTAAAAGGTTTAATCCTGTTAAAACAGATGCTGCATCTGAACTCCCTCCACCGAGTCCTGCCCCAATTGGTAAATTCTTCTTTATGTGGATGGTTACACCCCTTTTTTGACCTGTTCTCTCCAGTAAAATCTTTGTCGCCTTATAGCAGAGATTTGTTTCATCGACAGCAAGTTCCGGATTGTCCGCAGTTATAACAATAGACTGATTGTCAAGAGATATATCGAGTTGATCGAAAAGAGAAATTGTTTGAAGAACTGTCTCGATGTTATGGTACCCATCTTTCCTCTTTTCAAGAACTCTTAACCCAAGGTTAACTTTTGCAAATGCTTTTATCCTTATACTTTTCACCTGTTAACTACCTTTTCAATAATTAATGCAAGGATATGTCCTATAAGGATGTGGGACTCTTGAATTCTTGGTGTATCATCCGATGGAACCATTATTGCCAGATCTGCCATCCTTGATAACGGTGTTTCCTTTTTTCCCGTCATTACAACTATCTTTATATTATGTTTTTTAGCAAACTCGGCTGCTTTAATTACATTTAATGACTTTCCACTTGTTGATAGAGCAATAAGAATATCACCAGCATGTGCATAAACGGCTAACTGTTTTGAAAAGATATTCTCGTATCCAAAATCATTGGCGAGCGCAGTTAATGCGGATATATTAGTAACAAGGGAAAATGCAGGAACCGATATACTTTTTTTTCTAAGCTTACCAACAAGTTCACAGGCAATATGTTGACAGTCAGAAGCACTCCCACCATTACCACAAAGGTATATTTTTTTATTCTCTCTGAGAACATCAATTAACATCTCTGCTGCTTTGTTTATATCATCTATACATTCGGAGAGTAAGTGTCTCTTCACATCCAGACTCTCCTCTATTTCCCTTTTTATATCATTTTTGTAATTCAATATTCTCTCCTTTTGTGCGTAACAAGTTTCGCTAATCCTTTTTTGGGGAGTAGCAGAGCTTGCTCTGCGTTTCTTACAAGGGTTTAGCTTCGGGAATTACATTCCTGAAGCACCACAAAGTCTTATGTCTCAGGTTATATGTCATCCTCCATCTTACATCTTACATCATCCATCCCTTATTCTCATTCATTTGACAGGTATCTTCTGAGAGCATCATCCCAGGTGGGCATTCTATAATCGAAGCGCTTCTCAAAGAGCGAATTATCAAGAACAGAGTTTTGAGGTCTTTTAGCTAATCTTTTGCTTTTGAAATCCACGCTTTTTATAGGGATTATTACTGTTTTCCCGCCAGAAAGTGTAACAATCTTTTTTGCAAAATCAAACCAACTACAGCTGTTCCTGTTTGTAATATGATAAACTCCATATTTCTTAACTGTTAGAAACATCTTAAGTGAAACTGCAAGATCATGTGTATATGTGGGTGAACCGTACTGGTCATCAACCACCTCAATGCTCTCTTTTTTCTGCGCAAAATAGGTAATTGTCTTTACAAAATTCTTACCATTTTTTCCAAAAAGCCAGCTTGTTCGAACAATAAAATATTTTTTGAGCATTGCTGTTATTATTTTCTCTCCTTCTCTTTTTGTTTCACCATAGAAATTTAACGGGTTTGGACGATCCTTTTCTGTGTAAGGGATCTCCTTCCAGCCATCAAAAACATAATCTGTACTTATGAAAACGAGGGGGACATCCAGTGTTTTACATACTGTTACAATATTCCTAGTTCCGGAGACATTTACATTGTAAGCCCTCTTCCTGTCTCTCTCTGCTTTATCTACATCGGTATAGGCTGCCAGATGGAAAACAAAATCGGGTTTTTGTCTCAAGAGATAGTCAACGACATTTTTATGAACAATATCAAAATTATCGATATCAATCCCTATGACTTCATATCTCCTTTTTAATCTTTGAACAAGGTCATAACCAAGCATACCGTTTGAACCTGTAATGACTATCTTCAACTGAACCTCACAATCATTCAGATATAAAACCTTTTTCCATTTTCCTAATTTCGGGCTTTCTTAATTTCCTTTTCTCTTATGTACTCATTAGCTTTGAAAAGCGCATCTACTGAAGCACCTGCATCTCCCCACCAGCCTTTGAAAATCTCGTATGTCATCTGCCCTTTTTTTATATATGCATTATTGACATCAGTTATTTCTAATTCTCTCCTCTTTGATGGGGTGAGGCTTTTCACAATGTCAATAACACTGCTGTCATACATATAGACTCCAATAACAGCAAGATTTGACACTGGGTTTTTAGGCTTCTCTACAATTTCCACTATCCTCTCATCCTCTACTTTAGCAACACCGTATTGAGCCGGATCTTTCACTTCTTTCAAGAAAATCTTTGCACCCTCTTTTTGCTTTTCAAATGCTTGTACTGCTTTTTTTATGCTTCCATCAAGGATATTATCTCCGAGAATAACGGTAACTTTATCATCACCTATAAAATGCTCAGCAAGTCCAACTGCTTCCGCAATTCCACCCTCCCTTTCTTGAAATGTATAGTTAATGTGTTTTAATCCAAATTCACTACCATTGCCAAGAAGACGCAAGAAATCACCCGCATTATTCCCTCCGGTCACTATCATTATTTCATGTATGCCTGCTTCTATAAGTGTCGAGATGGGATAATAGACCATAGGTTTATCATAAACAGGGAGGAGGTGTTTATTTGTTATCTTTGTAAGAGGGAAAAGTCTAGTTCCAAGACCTCCGCACAGTATCAAACCTTTCATATAAGCCTCCTTCTCAATCAGAAAACAGATGTCAGAGATCAAGGTTAAGAAGTCAGAAGACAGGCGTCAGAGGTCAGAAACCATTTAACTCTATTTCTGTCTACTATTATCTGATTTCTGTCTTCTGTCACCTGTCCTCTGTCATCTGTCGTCTGATTTCTATCTTCTGTTATTAACGAAACTCAGTACTAACAGCAGAATTGCTATATCATAAATAATCATCTTTGTAAAGAAAATTTTTTCATGAGAAATTATAAAGAGAATACTGGGAAATCTTTCTTCTTGACAATCAGGCTTTTTTAATTTAAATTAAGAAAAATGTTTATAATATCTGTTAAAATAGAATTTTCAGCTGCACATAGAATAAAAGGGTATAAAGGAAATTGCTCACAATTTCATGGACATAATTATAAGGTGGAGGTGAATGTAAAAGCAGATGAGGTGAATAAGATTGGAATGTGTGTTGATTTCAGGAAGCTCAGCAAGATCTCAAAAAATGCAATTAGTTACCTTGATCATAAAAATCTCAATGATGTTCCACTTTTTAAAAAGAATAATCCAACTGCTGAAAGTATTGCAAAATTCATTTATGAAAAGATAAAACAGCAATTAAAAGGAGCTTTATCACTCTATTCAGTGAAGGTATGGGAAACGGATAAGTATGCAGTGACATACTCAGAAAACAAAGTGAACAGTGAGGAGAAAATCTCCTAATTCCTAATTTCCAATTACAGCATGAAAATTTGTGAAATATTCAAAAGCATACAGGGGGAATCGAGTTATGCGGGCTGGCCTTTTGTCTTTGTAAGATTTACTGGTTGTAATCTAAGATGTGCTTTTTGTGACACAACGTATGCTTTCGAAGAAGGCTTTGAGATTTCAGAAAAAAAACTCCTCGAGAGGATTACATTATACGGAATAAAGTCTATTGAGATTACAGGGGGAGAACCACTTCTGCAGAAAGGAGTTTATGCGCTAACAGAGAATCTTATCAAACGTGGTTACACTGTTCTTCTTGAAACAAATGGAACTATGGATATTTCAAGGCTCAATAGAAACATTATTAGAGTCATTGATATAAAATGTCCTGGTAGTGGAGAAAGCGACAAGACACGATGGGAAAATCTTGATAACTTAAGAAAAGGCGATGAAGTAAAATTTGTTATTATGAATAGGGATGATTATGAGTGGGCAAAAAGAATTTCTAAGAAATTCTCACTTACAGAAAGGTTTACTGTAAATCTCTCTCCTGCATATAATTTTCTCCCACAACAAAAACTTGCGGGATGGATTCTTGAAGATAACTTACATGTACGGTTCAATCTTCAACTACACAAATATATTTGGAAGGGTATAACGAGAGGAGTCTGAATTGAAGATGAATAAAGGAACAGCGGTTGTTCTCGTAAGCGGAGGGATGGATAGTGCAGTTGTATGCGCCATTGCAAAAAATAAATACAACCTTGCATTGCTTCATATAAATTATGGTCAGAGAACAGAAGAAAGGGAACTTAAAGCCTTTAACTCTTTGGCAGATTTTTATACCTCTAAAAAAAGATTAGCAGTAGATTTTGACCATTTAAAAAAAATAGGTGGAACGAGCCTTATTGGGCAAGATATCGAGATTCCTGGTGGATTATCAAAGGAGGGCGCGCCTTCTACATATGTACCTTTTAGAAATGCACAATTTCTCTGTGTTGCTGTCTCATGGGCAGAGGTAATAGGTGCTACTACGGTAATCTCAGGAGCAACAGAAGAGGATGCAGCAGGATACCCTGATTGCAGGAAAGAATTCTATGCAATTTTTAGTAGACTCGTGGAAGCAGGGACAAAGAAGGAGACGAAGATCGAGATTGTTACACCTCTTATTAGTCTGAAAAAGAAAGATATCGTTAGACTGGGTGTAGAACTGGGTGTACCGTTTGAACTCACCTGGTCCTGTTATAGAAATAATGAGAAGGCTTGTGGAAGATGTGACAGTTGTTTACGAAGATCGAGGGCATTCAAAGAAGCAGGAGTGGAGGATAAAATTGAGTATGAGCGTTAATCAGGGTTTGATTGGGATTTGAGTACTCTTAAGGCATTATCTACCGCAGACGTTGCTAACCCATCTGCTATTTTATTCTCTATCCTGGATATATGTTCAATACGCCACCGCTTGTACCGGCGTAAAATCTTCATTACAGTGATGGATAGATTCTTCAGTTGAGGGTTTTTTATCTTGTAAATTCCTGTTAACTGTCTTGTAAGAAGTTGGCTATCACTTTTTAAGAGAATCTCAACCTCTTTTTTCTCCTTAACCAAAGGTTCTATCTTCATTAAAATCTCATTCAATGCTCTATATTCAGCAATGTTATTCGTTGCAATACCAATATATTTTGAAAGAATGGAGAAAATCTTTCTTTCTTCAAAAACTATTGCACCAACACCTGCATGACCTGGGTTTCCTCTGCTTGCACCGTCAAAAAAAACTATGATTCTTTTCTCACTCTTCACTAATTCCTTCACCTTCCTCCCAATATATAAGGATTCTACCACAGCTTTCACAGGTAAGAATTCTATCCCCCTTTTTGGTTTCGTTTATCACCTGGGGTGGGATAGTAGAAAAACATCCCCCACAATTTTCCCCCTGGATTTGAGCAACTGCTATGCCATCCCTGCAACTTCGTATCCTTTCATACCGTTTAAGAAGATTACGTTCCATCTCGCCTGCAATTTTTTCTCTTTCAATTTTCTTTTCTTCTATCTCCCCTTCAAATATCTCTTTCTTCTCTTCAAGGGTTTTTTTGTCTTTCTGGTAACGTTCCTGCATCTTTGAGAGTGCTTTCTCTTTTTCCCTTTCTTCTTCTTCTATTCCTTCCGCTTCATCAAGTAAGGTTAGAATTTCATCTTCTAAACGCTCAATGTTTGCCTCCTCTGTAGAAATCTCTTTCAGGAGAGCAGCATATTCCTTATTGGTTTTTACCGTCAGAAGTTGCTTTTTGTGTCGTCCAATACTCATCTTTGTCTCCTGTAGTTTTCTGTCTATTGCTAATTCCTTATTATGATCCTCTCTAACTCGCTGTTTGACTTCTTCAAGATCCTCTTCTCTTTTATTAATCTGATTTTCAAGTTCCTTTATCTTTTGGGGAATATCTTTTATCATCGTTTCTCTTTCTAAGATTTCCCTATCAATAGTCTGTAGTTGGAAAAGCTTCGCAACTGATTTGTTCATTTCACCTCCATTCTCCCATTTTTAAAAAAGAAATCACAGAGACATGTAGATAATTGGGAATAAGTAATTGGGAATTAGAAAGTAGAAACGATAAGGCGTTTGGGGCATTTAATTCGTTCACGCTGCCAAACTGCAGCACCGCAGCACTGTAAAATTGCAACACAGCAAGAAAGAAAAAATAACGATAATCTTTTATATGTCTCAGTGACTTATCTTGCATTTTTTATACTTTCACACAATTCCCTGAAGCACTAACAAAAGAGGGTGCAACCTTTACGGTGCACCCTCTCTTCTTTAGGTATATTAGTATGTATTAAGTCTAAGGTTATTAATCTATTCTCCTTCATAACTTGATTTGTGGGCGAAACCCGACTTGAACGGGTGACCTCCGGTATGTGAGACCGGCGCTCTAACCAACTGAGCTACTCGCCCTATTCAAATGTGGGCCCGGTAGGACTCGAACCTACGATCTTCTGATTATGAGTCAGCTGCTCTAACCAACTGAGCTACAGGCCCATCTCTTTATTGCTAATATATTAAATTTCTCGCATATTGTCAAGTCTTTTTTATTTAGTCTCTGAAAACCAATTCAGAGATATTGATTATTCACCTCCGCACTTTAATTTAAAGCTCATTTAGCAAAGGGCGAATGTATCATTGCGAGGCTGAAGCCTGCGGTACTTCATTTTGCAGTGCTGCCGGAAATTCCATTAAACCAATTAAGCCAATAAGACTAATCGAACCAATGGGACAATTTGTTATTCTGTTATCTATCATCTGACTTCTGCCTTCCATCGTTCATCTTTCATCTTCTATCCTTTAAGCTTATCTGTAGCCTACACTATTTACTACAAGTTGAGGGCTTCGTATGCTTCTGCAACAAGGTAGATAGAACCTGTAATAAGAATAAGAGAATTCTTATCTGAAAACTCTCTTGCAAGGCTCAGTGCATTCTTTATTGTATCTCTAATAGATACGGTTTTCAGAAATGCCCTTTTTAATTCTGGCATTTCCGCTGCCCTCTCTGCATCAATCTTTGTCAGTATAATTGTATCTGTCAATTTTTCAAGCTGCCTTGCCATTCCTCTTTTATCCTTTGAAGTAAGACAGGAAAATATAGCAATTATCTTTTTACGGGGAAATATCTCTTTTAGAGACTTTACCATCTCTCTCATTGCAGAAGGATTATGTGCTCCATCAAGAAGTATAAAAGGACTTCTACTCACTATATCAAACCTTCCTCGCCAGATACATCTCTCCAATCCTTTTTGCATGTTCCTTTTCGTGACAGTAAAACCTTTCTTAATAAGTATCTCAATAACAAGCAACGCTGTGCACAGATTCTTTATTTGGAATCGACCAATAAACGGAAAAAAATATTCTTCATCTCTATAGGAAAATTTAATACCCTTTTCATCGATTGTACGGTGCTTCACCTTTATATACCGTTCTGTTGTATAGAGCAGTGCTTCCCTTTTCCGGACAGTGTGTTCAATAACCCTCATTGCATTCTTATGCTGTATGGATGACACAACAACTCCACCCTTTCTTATTATCCCGCATTTTTCTCGTGCAATTTCAGAAAGTGACCTGCCAAGCGTTCTTGTATGATCAAAACCTATTGGTGTAATACAAGAAATAAGGGGCATAACAACATTTGTAGAATCTTTTCTCCCTCCCAGTCCAACTTCTAAAATATTCAGATCCGTTTTCTCCCTCTCAAAATGTACAAATGCCACCGTCGTTAAAACCTCAAAAAACGTTCTATGCAACTTCTGGTATGGTTCATCCAGGAAGGGCTTAAGTGTATTAATAACCTGGCTGAAAGCCCGTTTTGTAATATTTTGTCCGTTTATCTTTATCCGTTCCCTATAACTAAAAAGGTGAGGAGAAGTAAAAAGCCCAATACTGTATCCTGCTGCTGATAGCACGCTGGAAAGAATCGCTGCTGTGGACCCCTTTCCATTCGTACCTGCTATGAGAATTGATTTAGAGAGTTTATTTTGAGGATTGCCTATCTTTTCAAGGAAGTTTTTATAATCATTGAGATTCACCTTTTTAGGAAAGTATTTATACCTCTCGTAATTTATGAAACTGTCAAGATAAGAATCAATTGCTTCTCTTTTTATATCTTTTTTTTGAGACCGCATCATCCCTTTGGAATCTTCCTCTTGATTATTTCATACCTGTCATCTATCCATTTGATTACGAGAGTAGAGTCTTCATTAAAGGGTAGACCAAACAGAGTCTCTTTTCCTTCTTTTAAGATTTTTGGTTTTCCACTGAAATGTATCCCTTCAATACTTTTGTTAAGAACAGATTTCTGTATACCCCCGTAATTTGTAAACAGAAGAATTCGGTTATTATCAAGAAGGAGTATTTCCCTATTCTTATCCCCGCTGATGTCAACGCCCGCTTCTTTCAAGATGTAAGGTTCAATAACATCTTCCAATACCCAGGAGGACAAATCGTAAGTCCCCTTAATACCTCTCTTAAAATCATCTATATCTTCCCTGGATTTAAAAGCTCCAATCTTCACCTTAAAAATCCTCTGCTCTTCCTTTAATTCTGAAGAATCAATATATACAGGCAATGATAACATTTTGATTTTCTTGTAGAGTTTAACAGCACCCTCTCGTATACTACTTGAACTGACCTGTAGTGTGTAATATTTATCTTTATGTTGTTGGGGTATGGGCATTGTTGCATCCACTCTCGTTGATTCAACAGGGACAGCCTCCGTAAGTCTCTGTTTGTAAGGTTCTCTTCCACATAAAATATCAAGAAGTTTTGCATTGAGTTGTATTTCCTTAATGGACAAAAGGGTATTACCATCAATTACTTCAAGAGAGAAATCACCCTTTTTGCCAGTTATTACCCTCAAGCCTTTCTCTGTTGTCAAGAGAATATCCGTTTTTTTCTCACGAACCTCCATTATTACAACCTCATTGCTCCCAGTATCAAATCTATACAATGTATCTTGAGAAACGAAGAAGATAGTTCCACCATCTCCTGTAATCCATTTTTGAACCGGTGTTTCTTTAAGGTCTATTTCAGAAACAACTTTCAATATTGTCCTTTTAATAGAAATAATCTTTGCTGGATTCTTCGTAAAGATAAATATCTTATTCTCTGAGGCTGTTATTACAAAATCAACACATTCAGCCTTGAAAGGAATCTCTGAAATGATCTCGAGGTCTTTTGTTTCAAGGAATAGAAGATTGTTTTTAGTCAACACATACATGCGTTTCCCAAAAGGGGAGATATCCAGCTTCACAAAATCCTGCAATTCTATCCCTTGCTCCAATTTCTTAGAGAGAAGAGAAAATTTTGAGAGTTCATAAACTTCATCCTTATGAAAAACCGCTATGATTGACGAAAAATCAGGAAGGGCATGAATTTCTCTGAGGGTTTTTCGGAAATCAGCCAATTTTGTTAATCGCCCACCTTTATCAAATCCAAAAACGGAACTTTGTCCGTAAAGAATTATGTTATCTTTTGAGGTTGAAACACCCTTTACCTTAACGGGAAGATGGACCTTTGTAACTTTTTCCTCCTCTAAATCTATCAAGTAGATATCCTTTTCACAAATCAAGAAAACTTTATTTTCGAGAAGTACTGTTTTTATGAAATCTGTAAGATTTATGGGATAAGCTCTAAATGGTTTAAGTGTTTTAAGATTCAAAACCTCAATTTGCTTCTCCGTTGCTATTATAAGTGGAATAGAATCAAGAGTTTCCTTAATAGAATAAGGAGAAACTTGTCTATCCTCCTCCCTGGGTTTTTTGCAGGAAAGGGGGAGTAAAAGGAGAATCGAAAGAAATAAAATCAAATGCCTTTTCATTTTTCTCTCCGTGTTACTAATTTAGTTTTTGAGTCAATAAGTTCGGAACGTTTTGTACGTTTAGATCGTTTGTATCGTCATCAACGCTCAAAACGATAATAACGCTATAAACGACCCAAGTAATAATTCTGGATTTACTTCATCTAAGGATTTCAAGCATTTCTTTCACTGCCCTTTCAAGTCCTACAAAGATTGCTCTTGCAATTATTGAATGACCTATATTTACTTCTTCTATCTCTTCTATCTCCGTCATTCTGTAGAGATTTCTGTAGTTCAGATCGTGCCCAGCATGGACCTCAAGACCAAGAGATTTTGCACGTTTTGCAGATTCAATGATGCGTTTTATCTCCCTTTTGCTATCAGGTCGTAATCCATAACTTTTTGTATTTATCTCTATAGCATCTGAACCAAGTTCTTTTGCCTTTTCTACAATGTTTTTTTCAGGTTCTATAAAAAGTGTTACTTTTATACCTTTTCCTTTTAGTTCTGGTATCACCTTTTTCAGCTCTTTCTCCTGCTTGAAGATATCTAATCCTCCTTCAGTTGTAATCTCTTCGATCCTTTCAGGAACAAGGCATGCCCAGTCAGGTTTTATTCTTTTAACAAAGGATACTATTCCAGGAGTGGTTGACAATTCTATATTAAGTTTTGTTTTGATAATCTCACGAAAAAGTTCTATGTCCCTTCTCTTTATGTGTCTCTCATCCTGCCTGAGGTGCGCAGTTATACCATCACATCCTGCTCTCTCTGCAATCAAAGCTGCCTCGACGGGATCCGGAATAACTGTCCTTCGTGCCTCTCTGATGGTTGCAATGTGGTCAACATTTACTCCAAGTCTTATCATCCTATCACCTCCTCTGAGGTTATTTATTTCTCTTCATTGCCAATTATCTATCTTTTTATTATAACAGACTACGCATCTATTATCAAGAAAAAAGATTTCATGGAATATCATGAGATATTTTCTGCTTGGAAGAAATACGAATGTCCGAAGTAATTGTCTTGAATAGAAGAAAGCCTGTCAATGAGCTCGGCAAGTAAGAAGGTCGCTTCACTCCTCTCAATGACAAGGAAGGGTGTCATTGCGAATATGCTCTCATATTCACTCCTGACGCAATCTCACATCTTTCTTTATTAGTCATTCTTTATTAGTTATTCGTTTGTTTTTCATTATGTCTTGACATCTTATAACTTTGGTGATACAATTTTAATAATGAGAAAAACAGAACTGAAAAGGATTATCAAAGAGATTGGGCTGGTGCCCAAAAAGCATCGTGGTCAAAATTTTCTTGCAAGTGAAGCTATTGCAGAAAGGATAGTTAATGCTGCATCTCTGTCTGAGAAAGATTGTGTTGTTGAAGTGGGCCCGGGTCTTGGTGTGGTGACAGAAAAAATCCTTAATAAAGGAGCAGAAGTAATCGCAATAGAAATAGATAAAAGACTCTCTTCTTATCTTAGGAAACGTTTTTTAACGTTCAAAAATTTTCATCTTATAGAAGATGATTTCTTTCGGTTGGATAAAAAAAAACTTTTATCTTACAAAGGGAAGAAAACGATGAAGTTTATCTCAAATCTCCCCTACAGGGGAGCAAAAAAGATAGTGCGAAAACTCTCCAGAATGAATACCTTCATATCCATTGTAATCACACTACAAAAAGAAGTTGCTGATGTTCTCCTTGTAGAACCAGGAAAGAGTGCTTCGAGTAGTCTGGCATACTTTGTACATTATAGGTTTAAGCCTGTAAAACTTTTTGATATTCCTTTGAATTTCTTCTACCCGATGCCAACAGTCAATTCTTCTACAATTTTTCTTCCCACTCGTAGGCCTCAAATGAAAGCTTCTGATGAGGATTTTTTTTTCAGGACACTTGATCTTCTCCTGAAGCCGAAAAGAAAAAAACTGAAGAACAATATTAAATCAACATTTAATATTTCTTATAATAAAATCGAGGAGATTCTGGAAAAATGTAGCATAGAAAATAACTCCCGACCCACTGATCTTACAATAGAAGAGATAATAAATCTTTCGAATCTATTGAAAGAACAAATCCTGTAGAAATAGGGAAAATAAGAATGCCCGAAATTAGAAAAATGAAAAAATGTTCTTAACAGACGAAAATAAAAAAGGAATCTGTTAGTATGAATTTCCTAATTTCTAATTTCTCAATTTCGGTTTTTACAATTCTCAATTTTCAATTTCCTAGTTTCGTTATTTCGTGTTTTGAGTATTTCAATTTCCAAATTTCAAGCGCTTGTCTACAGACTAATGACCGATGTTCTACTATTAAAGGAGAAAAGTTAGTTGTAAAAAGTAGAGAGCTGCGGTTTTTAATTCCTTTTATTTTTATATTGCTATCTATATCACAATCGCACTCTTCACAATATCAATTTCTCTTTCATCATTACAATGATATCTATTCGTATACCCAAACCTTTTTTCTCCCTTCTTATAAAGAAAGTAGGTTCTTCTTCGGAATTGATGCATCTCAGAATGCGAACAAAAATATAACTCTTTCTAAGAATGAAAAGAGTTCAATTATTAAATTTAATATGGGTATGCGTCCATTACACTACCTTATATTCAATCTCAAAGAAAAGATTTCACATAATCATATAGAGACAGAGAATATCGAATCAAAGATAGCAAAGAATGAACTTCTTTTTGAGACTACCTACAGACCAAAGGATTGGATAGAGATCACACCATACTTTCTATTATTAAGTGATCGTTATAAACGAACATTACAAGCTACTCTCGACATTGACAACTCTGGAAGGGGAAAAGGTATAAGAGGAATCTTGGATATTAAAAATATAGGAAGTATTAGCTCGGAAATTGGAATTCTAGAACAATCGATCAGTAATGAAAAAAAAGGGGTTATTGATTTAAGTTTTGAAAAAGAATTTTCTAAGATAATAATCGTAGGAAATCTTGAGGGTAAAAATATCCTCACTCAATATCCTGTACTAAATGGGAAGGAGGAAAAATACCTTGAGTCCTCGAAGGGAAATATCTTCAGTGAATTTTCACTTTTAAATCGGATAATTACTTTCATTACCTACGAAGGTAGTTACAGAAACGAAATCTATACCCTTCTTGAGGGGTACGGTGGAAAACACAACAATGAAAAAAGGACGTCTCATAATATTGCCACAAATATAAGCTATCCTGTGAATTCACGGATTTCGTTCGATGTTAGTATAGAGAGATACAACGGGAAAAAACTGTATCAAGACGGCTTGAACGATGAACTATCAACAGTCAAAACCTTCACCCCTTCCCTTACATTCCATCCAAATAAGAATTCTGAGATCAAGATTAAAAGAATTCTAAGACTGAGCTCCTTTACCTTTCCAAGTCCATTGACTGTAACAGACCGAGATATTCTTGATAAGTCCATCTTTCTCATAACAAGGTATAATCTTCCAGGAGGAACAGATGTTGCTCTCTCCCTTGGTAGAACAGAGAATCATATTATCTACATAAGAAACGAGATGTCAGCAAACAATGTATGCAGGACAAAATATAATGTTGACGCAAACATTAATTACTTTTTACCTCAGAGGATAAAAATCAAAGAATTTTTCTCTCTCGTCTCAAATTACCAGATCTACGACTTTTCTTCAAATAGAGACCTCTTCACAAGAAGTTTTGCACACAAATCTCAACTTACAATTTTAAACCTCCGTCTTTTTCAGCCTACACTAAAATATAAATTTAATAAACAGGACTGGGGACCATATCTCTATTCGTATGAAGCAGGGCACTACATGTTTTATCGAAACATAGTAACCAGAAAGGAATCGTATGAAATAGACGTTGAAATAAGACCCTTAACATACCTTTCTATCATACCATCCTACGCATTTAACAGGAATCGATTCGAGGATCTTAGCTCTTTTTCTGAACAGTCAAATAACGAGCAAATAGAGGAAGATTATTCAATAAGTATGGAATTTAAAAAAAATAACGATACGTTGATTGATTTTGATTTAACCTGGGTAAAGAGAAATGAAGGCAACAATTTTTATGAGATAAAAGCGAGGATTACATATGGATTATAGAAGATTAAAGATTATTTTTATTATAATACTCCTATCAACTGCTTGTGATTGGTTCAATCCAAGGGAAGCAGAGAAACCTTCGGAGGGAGAATCAGAGTGGCAGGAACCTATAAGCCCTTCTATAGTTATTTCAAATCTTGAACGTGCTTTTGAAGGCGGAAACATCTATAACTACTCATCCTCTCTTTCCCGTGACTTTATTTTTTATGGAGACCCTGCTGACTCACCTTACGTTGAACCCGGTAGTTTTAACGATTGGGATTATGACGTAGAAAAGGAAGTAGCAACAAAGATTTTTAATACTTTCGTCCGAATCAACCTCTATTTTGAGAATTCACTTAAGGACAGTACTGGAACTTATGCAACCTTTTATGAGATCTACAGTATGAATCTTGAATCACTTGATTCAACTGTTATTGCAGTAGGACTCGCACAGTTTCAACTTGCACTTGATTCAACAAATCTTTGGTCAATCATTGAATGGAGAGATTTCAGGACAGATAGTATCTACATTGATTGGGGAATTCTTAAAGCCAATACAAGATAAGGAGCGTTTATGATTGATAAATGTACAGTTAGAGGAAAATGTCAGGATAGCAAAAACATTAAGATGAAAGAATTACAGTCAGTGATTAGTAAAGCATGGAGGTTTTTTCCACAGAAGAAAAAGGAAAAAATATTCACATCTCTTCTAAAAAGATGGATAGCATCAAAAGACCCAAGTATTTTCTTTCTCCCAGAAATTAGAAAAGATAAGAAAGTCCCCTTTGTAGTTCCCCTATGTGTTCTCAGTTCAGACTGGCCTGGTCTCTCAGATAGCTGTATTGGTGTTATCCACGAGAAGGGATGGAATCTGTCATATATAGAAAGCTTTGTAATTGAATATGAAAAAAAAGAACTTGGGATAATTCTCCTAATTATCAAAATAAAAACAGAGAAGGAACTAAAGAAATTTTGCAATGATAGAGGTGAAATTCTCAAAGATCTAAGAGTGGTAGCAACCGGTAGTAAAGCAAAAACTTCACTGTTGGCTGGTGAGACGAGAAAATTAGAAATTTATGGACATGTGATAGAGAACATTAAAGAGATTGCAATATCACAACAAGAAATGGAGGGGATCTTAAAAGATGATGGTGAGACACTCAAATTTTTCTCAAGTAGGTCCGAATCCTATTTAGAAGAAAGAAGTTACTCAGATCTAGCTCAACAGATAGTAACAAATTACCGTTATCAAAATCTTGTACGGAAGATTGGGGGAAGACCACAATTCTGGATAAAAAACATTAAAACAACACGCGAACATCTAACAGGAATCACAATTGCTGCATTTGAAAGAGATATCTCCCTGAATGACTGGCTTGAGGCAATATACCAAGCAGTGCCAGATTACAACATTAAATATAATAAGGAATTTGTCACCGATGACGGTATAGTGGTTTACAGAATAGAAATGTGTGATAAAAAGGATAAACCTTACTCAAAGAAGAAAATCACTGATATAAAGAGGGCTTTAATGAAGGCACACATCTCAAGAAGGATGGAAAGAGTTAGATGGATGGAATTAATGGGAGGATTTGAGCACTATATGAGGGCTATAATCCCGTTACTTATAAAGGAATATTCACTGTCCAGGAAAGCTCAGGTCTATATAAGCATTGTTCAAATGACAACCTATCTTGCAAAATTTAAGATACTAATTGTTACTGGGGTTCCTTCCTCGGGAAGAATGAGCTACGGCTACAGTATTACAGAAACATTAGAAAAAGAGAATGGGATAAGTATCATTTCTGCCAAACCACCAAAGAAGTATGGTGATGTGGAGGTCGATATCATTGATATTGGGGCAGACCTTGATATGTTTCCCAATATAGAGGATGTTTATAAAACAGTAAAAAGGTGTGTGAAGGAAGTCATTGGGGAATTCAGAGATTTTGATGAAGGTATGAGGAAACTCGAAGTTTCCAAGTTAACAGAAGTTAAGGAGATGCTTGAAGCATACCCTGAAAATTTTGTGAGAGAGTTTTACTACAGACTTGATGATTTTTACAGAATAGGAGCAGAAGCAAGAGAGATTGCAGAACAGATCAAACTCGGAATACAAGGTTTGGAAACATATGAAACAAAGAGAAAAAGATATGTAATAATAAAGAGAAAGTTCTTTTTAAAATCAGGGGACAGAAACATTCCCAATTCAACAATTTTGGTGTTGGTCTATTCATCAAAGATGAAGCTTCTTTCCCGTGTTTTAGAACTTCTTCGTGATTATGAAGTAACATTAAGCAAGATTGAAAGAAGAGATGTAACAGTTGTTATCCTGAGAGTACAGCAGAATAATAAACCCATCCCATCTCAGGCGATAGAAAAAGTCGAGAATTTCTTTGAAACAATTCCACCTTTGAAGTAAGAATGGGATAGAAGATAACAGTTAAGGAAGAAAACCCTGAAGAGAAGATAAAGGAAAATATTGTAGAAAAGAAAGAAAAAAAGAAAGGGTCGCGAAAGTAAGACACATTCAGATTAAAAAACTGCGGAAGAAGAAGATTACAAGTAAAAAGAACAAGGAAGGTATGTTGTCAAAAAGGAATACAACGATTGGTGCAATTTTAATAGTCCTTCTATTTCTCCTAATCATCTACTTACCGCGGTTTATCAGGATGATGCATCCTTTTGAAATAGCAACCCTCTCCGTTGATAAAAATGTTGTAGAAACAAACGATAATAAGGGGAGCGTGCAGTGGAGATTTAAAGCCGGTTCTGATATATCATTTTCTAAGGCAATTGATATAGATAGGGATGATAGAAATGAGGTAGTTCTCGGGACAGGTTTTTTACTAACAGATAAAAGGGGTAAGACGAAGAATGGCAAAGACAATGCAAGACTATACATTCTTAATGAAAATGGTAGATTGCTTTTTACAACAGAAATAGGGATGGCTTCAATTTATCCAGGAGGTTCTTCACAATGGATGATTTACGATGTCCACTTTCTTGATATTGACGGCGATGCGCTTATCGATCTTATAGCTCTTGCTGTTACGGATGATAGTATGGATTGTATTCTTTTCACAAAAACACAAAAGGGTGGTATCTCAAAATTCTGGCATGCAGGAAAGATAGAGCACACAATAGTATTTAATTTGTCAAATGTGGAAAAGGAATTAATCTGTGGTGGCGTAAATATGAGAATTGGCGAAAAGCCGGTAGTGTTTGCATTACATACAAATGAATATAACGACCAATCCCCACCCTGGGGTGGTAATATGAGGAATAGGATTGACGGTCTCTTATGGTATAGATTTCTTCCAGGCAATGGTACTATCAGAAGGATAGAAGATAAAGATTCCGTTAGTATCCTTGTCGAAACAGAGAACGGCATAGAAAAACATTATAGTAGAGAAGGTATTGAAATATTAAAGGATGAGGCTACAGAAGAGATGCTGAAAGAGAGAAGGGAAAAATACATTGAATGTTTTAGGGAATTTGAAAAGGCAAAGAGATTTGAAAAGGAAAACGACATTGAATCCGCACTTCTTTCACTAAACAATGCAATCAACATGAAGGTAGAAGATAAAGCACTTAAGGCTTCTCTATACTATGAGAAAGGTATGTTGCTTTACCGAAAGGAAAAATGGAAACCATCCTCAGTCGCTTTAAACAATGCAGTGAAAAGCGATCCCCTGTTCTATGAAGCATTCAACAAGCTTGGTGAAATCTATTTAGAGAGGGAAAAATTTAATAACGCTACTTCCTCCTTCAAAAAGGCACATATACTCTCAGGAAAAGAAACATATTTTTATAGAATGGTAGATTGTTATACTGCTCTGGGAAATTATAAAACAGCAAATAATTTACTTCTCCGTTATGATAAAAATGTGAAGGACAAGGTTCTATTTCTTTTTGCATCAGCAAAGGTGGCACGAGAAAAAGGGGATTTTCGAACTATTTCTCTCTTGTATGAAAAACTGATTGTTCTGGAACCGAAGAATCTCATTGCATACATATTACTCGCTGATACTTATGCAGACATGAATAAGAATATTGAAAAGGCAGATTCGCTTTTTACTTTTTCCTGTACGAGAGATTCATCTCTTTTTTATAAAAATATAGAAACGTCGGCATGGATCTCATACAGAAAGAGCCGTTTTGAAGAGGCATTTCAAAAAATAAACAGGGCTGTGGAAAGAGAGGAGAGCAAGAAGGAGAGTTCTGTTGAATCAAGGAGAAAACTACCGAGGATTTATTACAGAAAAGCCATTATTGCACAAACACTTGGGGAGAAAGAGGCAAAAGAAGAGGTAATAAAAAGGGCTCGCTCTTCACCGTTCTGTAAAGGGTATGTGAAAAAACAGATAAACTATCTGCTCGCCAGTCCAAAGTAGACAGGGAAAAAGGAAAAAACATTAACGGGGATTGGAAGAGAATATAAAAGATAGAAGAAAGTGGTTTACACTTTATGTTAAATGGAGTAAAAGGATGATATATACACTTACGCTCAATCCTGCGCTTGACAGAACATTAATTGTTGAAAATCTTAGATTTGAGGACGCAAACAGGGTTAAACAAGAATTAAGATATGCAGGGGGTAAAGGCATTGATGTCTCAAGGGTAATAAATGAGCTCGGAAGCGAAAGCATTGCACTCGGGTTTGTCGGTGGATACGATGGGATGGAACTTGAAGGACGGTTAATAAATGAAGGTATCAACTGTGATTTTGTAAAGATTGCTGAAGAGACAAGAATTAATGTTTTTATAAAAAAAGAAAAGGAAGGAAAAAGAACGTCCCTTCACGCAAAAGGACCTGAAATTTCGCCTTCAGAGCTTGCTACACTTTACAATAAGATAAAGAACCTCAAGCCATCACCCTCGTGGTTTATTATGAGTGGTTCATTACCTTTAGGGTTGTCAGATAATATTTACGCCCAGTTTACCAATCTTATGAGAAACAAAGGGATAAAAGTATTCCTCGATTCTGATGGAATCCCATTTAAAAAAGGGATAAAAGCAATCCCTTTTGCCATAAAACCGAATCTTTTCGAACTGGAAAGACTTAGTGGTAAAAAGTTCAAAAGTAGAAAAGAGATGATAACCTTTGGAAAAAAGCTCGTTGAGAAAGGAATCGGTTTCGTTTTGATATCTGCAGCAGAAAAGGGAATACTTCTAATCTCCAAAGATACGATTTTGAAAGCCACGCCTCCAAAGGTAAAGGTTAAGAGTACCATAGGAGCTGGAGATGCATCTGTAGCTGGGTTTATCTATGCTTACGAAAAAAAGATGTCTATTAGTGATTGCCTAAGGATGGCAGTTTCCTGCGGTACAGCAACCGCACTCACACCGGGAACCGCTCTATGTAGAAAAAAGGATGTAAAAAAGATTATCAAAAAATGTAAGGTAAAAGAGTTAGAACTGTGATAAAACTTTTTTATAACGTTACATTCTAAGAGCTTGGATTGCATAAGCTGAGCAAGAAGGAGAACTCACAATGACAAAGAGTGGTGTCATTGTGAGGAGCGAAGCGACGTGGCAATCTCATCCTTTAATCACTCATTTACCTAGCTACCTAATTACTATATATACAAATTAATAAATTACAGCAACGCGTTAGTTTTACAGCACGAATGTGCGCCTGCCCCCCTTTATTCACTTTCAGAAGTTTTAGTACAATTGACAGCATTATTAACCATTTTTTCAATGAATGCCTGAACTCCCTGAAAGTTTACCCCACCTGGAACCCTTAGGATACACAAATTCCAGTACTGTTTCGCTTCTTCATAGCGACCTAACTTTTCAAGTGTATATGCAGTATAGCCATTGCAAACTCCAGAACCTAACCATCGTTCCTGGGCAACTCTAAACTCTAAAAGAGCACTAAAATAGTCCTCTTCTGCTAATTGTCTAAAACCCTCCACTAAATGATCAGCTGGTTCATCAGGAAAAAGCTCTATCATCCTTTCATATCCTTTTATCCATCTATCACAATTACCAATTATTTGATAACATACGGAAATGTTATGGTATGTGGAGACATAAGTAGGAACTTTTTGGGCGTAAGTCTCCCATTCCTTAATTGCTTTCTCATAATTGCCCAATAAATAAAAGGCAAAGCCTTTTCTATAGTAGCACGGTCGTCTTGGACGTCCATTCCAAAATGTGTCAGCTAATGCAATTGCCTTATTAAACTCATCTTCAGCTGCTTTTAAACTATCCACCTCTTTGTATATCATAGCAAGATACAAACGTTTGTATAAATCATCCTTTTTTTCTAAGAACTTTTTTAGCAAATCAATGGCTTCAAAATACTTCTGTTCAGAACAGTAAAATTGTGCAATAAGAGGATATAGTGTGTAATATGTTTCATCCTTTGTTACGCGTTCAAGGTATTTACAAGCTCTTTCAAAGAAACCCTTGTTATAAAATTCCACACCAACAACGTAGAGTAGGTTTGAATTAGTTGTATCAACTCCTTGCGGAAATGCTTGAAGACCGAGATCCTGTAATCGATCGGTCTTTGCATAAGCCTTAGCAATAAGCATATTGGCTGTCCTGTAATTTGATTTTAGTTTTGCAACTCGCTCAAGTAGAGGGATGGCTTCTTCCCACATTTCCATATCACAGTAAATGTAAGCAAGATCAAAATGGGGTCGGATATCCATTGAATCCTCCGCAATCGCCTCTTTATATTCTTCTATTGCCAACTCTATCTGCTTTTTGAGGACTAATTCATTAGCTTTCTCATAATGGCTTTTCTGGACAGTCGCACACCCAGTGATAACTATATACAGAATGCACATAATCATGCAATATCCAGCTTTACTCATCTCTATTCCTTTCTTTCATAAAAAATAACTGCTTTCGCCTAATCATTTTCAAGTTCTTCTCGCCATTCTTACAGCGCTACAATTTGTTTCCAGATTTTTAGTGCTTCTTCTTCTTTTGCCTTTGCTTTTTTCAGGCGAAGCACCGCCTCTTTGCGCATCTCAGGAGACCAGTCATCGCGGCTCTTCATGTTGAACTGATACATTATAACATCCTTGCTTGGCTTCAGTAGTTCTGATTCTTCACGGTAAAGCTTAGCCAGTGTATTGAGTTTCTCTGTCAATTCTGGAAACTCGCTTGCAATCCTCTCAAGGTACTGGACAGCAAAATCTCTGTCTTCAACCAGCCGATCATAGATCCAGGCGTTGGAATGGCTTGCATTCACGAACTTTGTGCTGTCCATAGCAGCAAAGTCGTCGGTCTTCAACCTCTCCAACCATTTGTCAAAACCAGCGAGTCCAGAGGCATACGCTTTATATTCTGGAGTGGTCAGATTCTCTTGCGCAATCGCGAATGACTTTTTGTAGTTATCAATGTCGGTGGGAATCTCACTTTTGCTGTCGATGAAGCAAACTACCCAGGGGAATTTGTCTGCTATGTCGTAGCCTTCTCGTCGATCGAAGTAGGTGCGACAGATCAACTCTTCACCACCAGTCTGGTATCCGGTGATGATACCCCATTCTGGGACATTTATAAGGTCAATAGCAATAACAGGCATACCCTTGTCAATGTTCTCCATGATGTTCTTCCTCAATTCTTGACGCCCGGTTGTATCGTCTTCTGGAATATGTACAAAATGATATTTGAGTCCGAGCACCTTGAGTGCCTGTTCGCCTGAGTTGTATCCACAGGTTGGGTCTGGCGAACTCGGGCACCAATCCTTGTGGAAGTGGAGTCGGAAGGCAGCACCGGAGACACCGTAGATATACACGTAGTCTTTATCAATGCCGAGATGATTGGCGATCACTTCAACAGCTGCAAGGAAAGAGTTAGACTTACCTGTTGACCAGTCCAGCTTTGGAATGCCATCGATCACAACTGCATCTTTTTTGTATTTTAAATCAGGCAATAACTCTTTTAAGTACACTCCCATCTGCCCGGCAGGAAGTTTAAAAATTATCTTTTTGCCGTCCCTGAGAACTGTTACGTCTACAGAGTCGGTTTTGACCTTCTTCTTGAGTTCGTTCACTTCATTCACTGTGTGAGCTGGTATGCCATTGTATTCAATAAATACATCATTTTGTTGTATGCCGGCTGCTTCAGCAGGTGATTTAGGTACAACGCCCTGAACAACCAGTTTCGTTGTTTCAGTGGTTTTATCAAGATCACTGGCACCAGCCCATAGAGCTAGATTTGCAGCTAATAAAAATACTAAAATTGCAGCAGCTGCCTTCTTCATTATACCTCCTTTGTTATACTTAATAGACAAACTTAGCTACCAATCAAACTAATACAACAATATGCAGCATTCTTGAATGTACCCTATCAGAAACTCATCCAAAAGTCAACCCAAAATATGAAAGAATGACCAAATGACATAATGACTCAATAACTGATATTGGATTACCAATAATCAATTACCTAATTACGTAATTACGGTAGTTTCAAAAGTAGGATGTGTCCCTAATTTCTATAACTACAATAGTATCAATATCACTTCCGGGCTTAGCTTCACCACGCGCCTAGCTCCCATGATGCCCCACAAATTTTAGTCTTTCACCGAAGGTATTAAGCAATTTTTTAAGGAAATTAGAGAGCCATTTGTCTACTTCTTTTTGATTAGCCATAATATCTTTTACTTTTATAGTTTACACACGTTTTATATCAAAAGAACCGGGGAATGTCAATCACATTCCAGCACAAATTAATTTTCCCGTTCAAAATGAATCTATACCGTTGCGTAGCAACTAAAGCCTACATCATACATCTTCCATCTTCCATCTTACATCGTATATCATATATCCCATATCTGCTCATACTTTCTCTAATGGGCGCTGTCCCTATTTTTTTAATACTCTACTTTCTGTCTTCTGTCATCTGTCTCCTGTCTTGTGCTCTTGGTGTCTTTATCCTTTTTTCCTTATTCTTCTTCTCCTTACTGCCTACTCCATACTCCCTACTGTTTTCTTAGTCATCTGTTTTCTCTCTTCCGTCTTCCGTTTTCTGTTTACTACCTACTCTCTACTACCTACTGCCTACTCTCTTCTCCTTACTCCTTTCGCTCTACGCCTTACTCCATACTCCCTACTGTTTTCTTAGATCTCTGACTTCTGCCTTTTTTACCCTTGTGTCTTGTGTTTTTAGTCCTGAGCGAAGTCGAAGGGCTCTTGCGCACTTCTGTCAGTCTGACCCCGAAAGTCGATATATGTCTTGACAATTTATTATTCTTATGTTATATGATAAATTCAGAGTGTTAAACTACGGATCACAGTCTAATTAACATTTTGGTTTGTTTGATTGAAAGGAGCGAAAATTTTATGAGAACAAAAGAACGCCGTTCCGGAAAAGAGCGTCGTTCCGGAAAAGAACGCCGTTCCGGAAAAGAACGCCGTTCCGGAAAAGAACGCCGTTCCGGAAAAGAACGAAGATCGGGAGTCGCCCGTAGGAAGTTTAATGATCCCAATTACAAAGGGCCTGAACGCAGAAGCGATCGTGATAGAAGGTCCGGAAAGAACAGAAAGAAATCTCAATAAAAGTGTTCAAAAATCTATAAAAAATCCACTATTTCATCGGGGTAGAGATCTGACCCCATTGAACCCTTAATTGAAAACTGGGCACTGTAGTAGAACTTACTGATTAGAATAACTCTCGTAATGTTAACAGCATCTCAATAAATTCCTTATTACGCAATACCTCGAAAGTATATGTTATACCTGCTTTTTCCTTTAACAATTTTCGTATCGAAATAATTCCATCAAAGTAATCCACATCAATTCCATTTATAGCTTTAATAATATCACCTTTTTTAAAACCAGCTTCATCTGCTGGTGTGTTTGGAGCAGCAAAGAGAACCTCAATATCATTATTGTCTGTATACCAAAGTTGGAGCCCACTTTTATGTCTCGGGAATTTGTGATCATAATTGTCTCCTTTTTCCACAATCACTCGCTGATTTTTGTAATCTAGATAAAGAACAAAATGTCGTAAGAACGTGTTCCCAATGTTCCCAACCAGAGATTTTTCTGCGAAGGAACCTTTCCCTTCTTGATGCGGGACACCAATCAAAGGGTTTTCTACTGTAAAACCATCCAGCTCGATGGTTTTGAATTGCGAAAATCGGACCTTATACTCACCAGCTGCACCAGCCGCAATCGCATCGATCCCTTCGAGACCTAACAGATTATGGTCTCTGGCATACGGATAATGAAAATCAAGACCACTTCCTCCAATATCTAACCTCCATTTTCCCGGATATGTTTTATCGACTGTTATTGGTAAACTGAACATGTGCTCGTCATCTAAGTGTGAATCAAAAACTTTGCCATTACCTTGATATTCGAATTTTTCTGGGTGGTAAAATGATAGTTTTTCATTAGCATAATCTATTTCTGTAATGAACCGTGAAAGAAAATCATAACCCAAGATGCCAACTACTTCCAATCCAAGAAATCTTTGAAAGATATGACGCATATGCATCGCCACAACTTTTTGTTCTTTAAATCTAATACCTCTCATTGTATATGACGGCAATGTAACATAATAGAAATTTACTATTCCTGAAGCTCCCTGTCCTTTTATTTGTCCTTCAAGCTCAAGGCCCAGTTCAACCGCATAACTAGAGTCGATGACATTAACAGATGCACCACAGTCCAATACCCATAGTCCTTCCCTGCCATTAATATTGACAGGCAGATAAATATGATTTTCAATGAACTCGCAAGGGATGTTTTCAGCACTCGCACCTTTAACAAATTGGAAATCTTCAACATCTTCATGCGGCGGTTCAAAGAGACCTGGATCAAATTCCGCATTGAACTCATATTTTGTGTATTCGAACACCTGTTTTTCACCTATTGGTAAAATTTCAACTGTTTCTCGAAATGGCTGGATCACACCATCTACTGCGCGAAAGTCAGAGTACAATATATGCTCTTCTATATTGGGTTTGATCAAGACCGTTTTCACCAAATAAAAATTAGTTGTGTTATAATAATTTATTTGAATG
>Ga0209977_10000073_pt1 | contig 36530 bp, 38 predicted proteins | sample SumtaG_2_FD_183113 | JGI IMG/M metagenome (GOLD analysis project Ga0209977, IMG submission 183113) | Deep subsurface microbial communities from Indian Ocean to uncover new lineages of life (NeLLi) - Sumatra_00607 metaG (SPAdes) (version 2) | ecosystem: Environmental > Aquatic > Marine > Oceanic...
TACCTCAACCGGATTGAAAACCACCGCCGTGTAGAAGAAAGTAAAGAAAATAACCGCCAGGGCATATAAAACATAGTACAAAAAAGCACCAGGATTTAGCCAGCCGGCAATGGTCTGAAACACGGGGTTAGGAACAAATCTAGCTAAGGTGCTGGGGAGTAATAAAACAGATATGGCAAAAATTATGGCAATAACTCCTACCCCTCCGATGCGGATAGGAAGATATGTAGTTTGCCCCCCGTAGACCTTCCTTCCCACTATCCTTCGAGCATAGCGAATGGGAATTCTTCTCTCCCCTTCATAGATAAGTACCACCGCTGCTGTTATCGCTACAGCAATGATACCGAAAAGAAAAAGCATAAAAGGGGTAAGTTGTCCAGTTCGCAGTATATTCAGAATATTTCCACTCATTGGGCGTATCTGCGCTACAATCCCAGCAAAAATAATCAAGCTTATCCCATTCCCTATACCCCTTTCGGTAATCTTTTCTCCTAACCACATTATGAAAATGGTACCGGTAGTTAAAGTTACCACGGCAGGGAGCAAAAAACCAACTCCCTGAACCACCACAAAGGCCCCGTTATTGATACTCTGAATCCAGTAGCATAGGCCCATCCCCTGAATGCCGGCAATGGGCAAAGCGAAATATCTGGCAATCTGGGTAATCTTTTGTCTCCCTTCTTCTCCCTGTTTGCTCAACTCCCCAAGGCGAGGTATAGCTACCGTTAAAAGTTGCATAATAATAGAGGCACTAATGTAAGGCATTATGCCCAGGGCAAAAACAGACATTCGCCGTAAGGCTCCTCCAGCAAAAATATTCATCAGTCCGAATGCTCCCGTTTGAAAGATATTGCTTCGAAGCAGGGCCTCCATATTTACTCCAGGGACAGGAATAAATGAACCTAGCCTGAAAACCAAAAACATAGCTAAGGTAAAAAGAATCCTGTATCGAAGTTCGGGAATCTTAAAGACATTTTGAAACTTTCCCAATATCATATTATCTCTATCTCACCTTTGGCTTCTTCAATCTTTTCTTGAGCCTGTTTGGAGAAATGATGAGCCTTTACCCTTAAAGGTCGACTCAATCTTCCTCGACCTAAAACTTTAATTTTTCCCCGTCCTTTCACCAGTCCCGAAGCTCTTAGAATCTCGGGGGTTATTATTTTTTCACGGTTAAAGATATTTAAATCATCAATGTTTATTATGAGGTCTTTTTGCTTAAAGCGTGTCTTGAAGCCCCTTTTGGGAACTCTTCTTACTAGGGGCATCTGACCACCTTCAAACCATTTATGGATCTTACTCCGGGCTTTTTGACCTTTATGTCCCCTGGTAGAAGTTTTTCCATGCCCCGAACCAGGACCCCTGCCTACCCTTTTTCTAGAGTGAGTAGATCCTGAGGACGGTCTTAATATTGACAGATCCACTATTTTTTCCCTTTCCGCAGCTCAAAAACTTTCTGGGGATCTTTTAACTGCTTTAACCCCTCCAGTGTGGCCTTAGCCACATTTAGAGAATTGTTACTCCCCAGAGATTTGGTCAAAACATCTTTTACTCCAGCCAATTCCACCACTGCCCTTACTGCTTCACCGGCAATTATCCCAGTTCCCGGACAGGCGGGTTTAAGGAGAACCCTCGATGCTTCATATTTTCCAATAACCTGGTGAGAAATGGTATTATTTTTCACAAAGATATAGATTAGACTTCTTTCCGCCTTTCTTCGTCCCTTACCTATAGCCTCAATCAACCCTTTTGCTTTACCTAAAGCCACCCCTACCCGTCCATTTCGGTCACCTACCACCATTAAAGCATTGAAACCGATAGTGCGACCACCTTTAACTACAGTAAAGACTCTCCTTACCCTTATCAGCCTTTCTTCGATCTCCCCAATTCCTTCTTGTACCTTTTTATCTTCCTCTACAGTTCTTTCCACTCTTAGCACTCCTTAACAGCACTGAGGCAGGAGGTATCTGTCTGGTTAAAACTTAATTCCCTGGCCCCGCATTCCTTCTGCCAAAGCCTTTATTCGTCCATGATAAGGATAACCGCTTCTATCAAAGACGATTTCTCTTATTCCTTTAATCTTTGCTTGTTTTCCTAGCTTTTCTCCTAATTTCCTCGCTATCTGAAGGTTATTGGCGCAATATCCACTCCGAGATATATCCTTTAGAGAGGAAACGCAGGCTAATGTCTTGTGTTCCTCATCATTTATCAATTGAGCATAGATATATCGATTACTTTTACATACGGAAAGCCTCGGCCTATCCTTTAGACCTCGAATTTTTTTCCTCACTCGTTTTCTTCTTCTCTCTCTAGCTAGATACCTGTGGGTGGCGTGAGAGATCATCTTAGGTTCCTCACCAATTCTATTATTTTGTCACTAGTGCAGCTTTACCTACCTTGCGTCTTATTACCTCTCCTTTATACCTGATACCCTTTCCCTTGTAAGGTTCAGGTTTCTTTACAGCTCTAATCTCTGCTGCAACTTCTCCTACTTTTTGCTTATCACAACCAAAAACCCGAATTGTGTTGGGATTGGGAACTTCTATTCCTACATCCTCTGGACCCGTATACCTGACAAGATGGGAATATCCAACCCTCAAGGTCAAAACCCCATTTTCTAAGGTAGCTTTGTATCCCATCCCCACAACCTCTAGAACTTTCTCAAATTCTTCCGAGACACCCTTCACCATGTTGAAAATGAGGCTGCGAAGCGTACCGTGGAGAGATTTACTACGTTTATCTTCATTAAGTCTTTGAACTAAAATTTGCCCATCTTTGATAACTACCTTAACTGCCGATGGCATCTCTCTTTCCAGTTCACCTTTGGGGCCTTTTACTTTAATCTTACTTTTGCTTATCTCCACTTTTACCCCTTCGAGGATCGGAATAGGTTTCTTGCCAACTCTTGACATAGTCAAATTTCCTTTCTATTTTCAACTACCATACATCGCAAAGAATCTCCCCTCCTACTCCCATCCTACGTGCCTCCTCACCTGCAAGAATTCCCTTAGGTGTGGAAAGAATACAAATACCCAGTCCATTCAATACCCGGGGAATTTCATTCTTTCTGACATATCTTCTTCTGCCCGGCTTGCTGATCCGCTCTAAATGCGTGATAATTTTCTCTCCCCCATCTGAGTACTTCAAATATATTTGAAGTACTCTTTTCTTTCCCCTTGTCGTGATGACACGATGCCCCTTTATGAACCCTTCTTTTTGTAAAACTCTAGTTATAGCTTCTTTTAGGTTGGAACCCGGAAGCTCAACTTTAGTGTTTGACACAGCATTAGCATTTCTAATTCTTGTCAACAAGTCGGCAATAGAATCAGTGAGCATCTTATTATCTCCCTTAGGAACCAATGGTCCCTACCAGCTGGCCTTTTTGACCCCGGGCAGAACCCCACTGTGAGCTAGGCGACGAAAGCAAATTCGGCAGAGGCCAAATTTTCTTATGTAACCTCTAGGCCGACCACAGATTTGGCACCGATTACGTGCACGAACTTTAAACTTTGGTTTTTTCTTTGCTTTTTCTATTAAGGCCTTCCTTGCCATTGGCCCAATATTCTCCTTTTCTCCAATCCAGATCTAGGCTTCTATATTGCTAGAACTCAGCGAAGCTTCCTTTTTAAAGGGCATACCCAGATAAGCTAAAAGCTGCCTGGCTTCTTCATCTTTTTTGGCGCTGGTTACTATGGTTATGGATAAACCCTGAATCTTCCCTGCTTCCTTATACTCCAGTTCTGGAAAAACTAATTGCTCTTGCAAACCCACGGTGAAATTACCCATTCCATCGAATTGATTCAAAGAAACACCTTGAAAATCTCTGATTCGAGGTATGGCTAGATTAAACAACCTATCCAAAAATTCGTACATTCTTTCTCCTCTAAGAGTAACCTTACAGCCTATGAACATACCTTCTCTTAAGGAAAATCCAGCGATGGACTTTTTAGCCCTGGTAACAATCGGCTGCTGTCCACTGATCAAAGCAAGACTCTTTTTAGCTGCATCAAGAGATTTTGAATCCGTCTTAGCATCACTTACTCCCATATTAAGACAAACCTTCTCCACCTTGGGAACTGCCAGGGAGTTATTATAACCAAATTTCTTGATCATCAAAGGAACAACATTTTCTTTGTATAATTTCCTTAATCTAGCCATCTTAATCTATTACTTCTCCACACTTTTTACAGAATCGTAATTTTTCTTGTTCTCTTGGCGATTTTCGTAGAACCCTAACTCCTATCCTAGTTGTCTTCCCGCACCTTGGACATATGAGCGTTACCTTGCTACTAAAAATGGGGGCTTCCCTCTCAACTATTCCACTTTCCTGGCCTCTTCGAGTAGGTCTAATATGCTTTTTGATAATATTAACCCCCTCAACAACCAGTTTACTTTCCTTAGGGATCTTTTGAATTACCTTACCTCGTTTTTCTTTATCTTTGCCAGACACGACCACGACTTCGTCACCCACTTTTATCTTCGACATCCCTCTTCCTGTTTCATAGAACTTCCGGAGCTAGGGAAATTATCTTCATGAAATTCTTTCCCCGCAGTTCCCGGGTCACAGGACCAAAAATCCTTGTTCCACGCGGATTTCCTGCTGCATCAATCAATACCCCGGCATTATCGTCAAATCTTATATACGAGCCATCTGGGCGACGTATTTCTTTTTTCGTCCGAACCACCACCGCCCTAACTACCTCACCTTTTTTTATTTCAGTATTAGGTAGAGCTTTTTTCACCGAGGCTATTATTACATCTCCTATCCGAGCATAACGCCTGGAGGAACCTCCCATTACCCTTATGCACATTATTTTTTTTGCACCGGTATTGTCAGCAACTGTCAGTTGCGTTTGGAGTTGAATCATTTTGCCATCTCTTTCCTCACCAAGACCTTAGTCACTCGCCAATGTTTGTCTTTGCTTAGAGGTCTGGTTTCTGCTACTTTCACCACATCTCCTTTTCGGCACAAGTTCTTTTCATCATGAGCTTTTATTTTTTTTCTCTTCCTTATCCTTTTTCCATAAAAGGAATGGGCAAATTCACGGCTAATCATAACCACCACCGTCTTATCCATTTTATCACTCATTACCTCACCCACTCTTTCCTTAGTATTCTTCCTCAAGTTCCCCTCGCCTTCATCATTTCTCGGAAAGCAACGTCTTTACCCTAGCTATGGTTTTTCTCACTTTTCTGATTTGAGCCGGATTTGCCGTTCTTCCCTGGGCTGCTTGTACTCTTAAACTAAATAACTCGGCCTTAAGCTCTTTAAAACGCTGAAAAAGATCTCCCCGGGATAAATCTCTCAGTTCCTCAATTTTCACAGTAAACCCCCGTAGGAAGAGATAACCTTTGTCTTAAGGGGAAGTTTGTGGGAAGCTAAACGAAAGGCTTTCTCGGCTGTCCCACTCTCCACTCCTCCAAGTTCAAACATAATTCTTCCTGGCTTAACCGGCGCTACCCAGAACTCGGGTTCCCCTTTACCCTTTCCCATTCGAGTTTCCAAAGGTTTCTTTGTAACAACTTTGTCAGGAAAAATTCTGATCCAGAGCCGTCCTTGATGTCCTATAGCGCGGACTATAGTAACTCTACTGGCTTCTATCTGACGAGCAGTTATCCAACCAACTTGTTGAGCTACCAAACCATATTCGCCAAAATTCAATCTTGTCCCTTGCGAGGCCTTACCTTTTAAACTGCCCCTTTGGCTTTTTCTGTATTTAACTCTCTTTGGCTGCAGTATCACTTTCGAATTCCTCCTTCCTCAAGGCAGGTAAAACCTCTCCCTTGCATATCCATACTTTCACTCCGATGCACCCATAAGTGGTATGAGCGGTGGCAACCCCATAATCGATGTCTGCCCGTATGGTATGCAAAGGAATTCTCCCCTCCTTCATCCACTCAGTCCTAGCTATCTCTGCTCCAGCAATCCTTCCTTTGCAGGTAATCTTGACACCCTCTGCTCCAAGCTCCATTGTGCGGGAAATAGCTTGTCTCATGAGTCTTTTCGCTCCAATTCTTCTCTCCAATTGAAAGGCCATCCTTTCGGCAACCAATTGGGCATCTAAGTCGGGCTGATTTATCTCCTCGACATTCAGGAAGATCTTTCCATCTATTATCAACCGTTCAAGCTCTTCCCTTGTCTTCTCGATAGCCTCACCTTTTCTACCAATAATTATGCCAGGACGAGCAGCAAAGATATTTACCCTTACTTTATTCACCGCCCTTTCTATCATAATTTTTGAAATATTAGCTCTTTTGAACTTCTCTTTAATAAAATTGCGGATCTTAAGGTCCTCCTGAAGACGCAAAGCATAGTCTTTTTCTTCATACCACCGACTCTTCCAATTCTTAACTATTCCCAGTCTGAACCCTTCCGGGTTAACCTTTTGTCCCATTCTCAAACTCCTCAAGAATTATGGTAATGTGCGAGCTTCTTCGTCTCTTCACATCAGCTCTACCTCTAGCTCTTGGCTTCATTCTCTTTAAAGTAGGTCCTTTACCAACCAGAGCCCTTTTAATGTAAAGCCTATCTAAATTTAATCCGAAATTATTCTTAGCATTGGCTAAAGCCGATTTTAAAACTTTTGTTACTTCCACGACAGTACCTTTTCTGGTAAAATTCAAAATCTCTACCGCCTCTCCTGCAGGTTTACCTTGGATAAGGTCGGTAACCTTTTTTACTTTTAAAGGGGATACCCGAATATATTTCGCAACTGCTTTCACTTCCATTTAAAACCTTCTCTACGGAAAATTAGAAAATCTAATACTGTGCTGCTACTATCAAGAATCAAACGTCTCTTTATAATCCTCAATTCTTACTTCTTAGTTCTTAATTCTTAATTCTTTTTACTTCGGTGCTATAGTTCTTTTGGTATGTGCTCCGCCGTGATGACCAAACTTCCGGGTAGGGGCAAATTCGCCTAATTTATGTCCCACCATGTCCTCAGTGATGTAAACTTGATGGAAATCCCTCCCATTATGAACAGCCATGGTATAACCCACAAAATCAGGGATAATCATAGATCTACGGGACCACGTCTTTATGGGATCTTTTATCCCTTCTTTGTTCATTCTCTCCACTTTTTTTAGAAGGGATGGCTCTACGTATGGACCCTTCTTGATACTACGCCCCATTCTCCTACCTCCATTATCTCTTCTTCCTCCTTTGAATAATTAGCCTATCTGAGAATTTCCTTTTTTTCCTAGTTTTTGCCCCCCTGGTGGGTTTTCCCCAAGGAGTTACCGGATGCCTTCCGGGGCCACTACGTCCTTCACCTCCTCCGTGGGGATGATCTACAGGGTTCATGGCCACTCCTCGAACCCCTGGACGTCGACCCAACCACCTAGATCTGCCAGCTTTACCTCCTTGAATATTCTCGTGCTCTACATTTCCCACCTGACCCACAGTAGCTTTACACTCCAGAGGAATCAACCTCACCTCCCCCGAGGGAAGCTTCACCTGACCATATTTTTCTTCCTTACTTAAAAGTTGAGCATTTGTGCCTGCAGAACGAACTAGCTGAGCTCCCCTTCCCGGCTTTAGCTCAACATTATGAATTTGACTTCCTTCAGGGATCTCCCGCAAAGTAAGCGCATTCCCATTCTTTAAAGGTGCCTCTTTTCCTGAAATAATCTCATCGCCCACTTTCAAGTCCTTGGGAGCAATAATATATCTTTTTTCTCCATCTTTATAGTGAAGTAGAGCAATTCTGGCAGACCTGTTGGGATCATATTCAATGGAAGCGACATAACCCAGTATTCCATCTTTGTCTCTCTTAAAATCAATCATGCGGTACTTTCTTTTGGTCCCGCCCCCTTTGTGTCTAATACTAATTCTACCCTGATTGTTTCTACCTCCCTTCCTTTTTAAACTGTGGGTAAGACTTTTCTCGGGCTTGTTTTTAGTAATCTCCGAAAAATAATAACCACTTCTACCTCTTTTTCCAGGCGAGGTGGGCCGGTAGATCTTGACTGCCATACTATACTCCTAACTCCTCTATAGTCTCTCCTTCTTTCAACCTTACGATGGCTTTCTTCCAGTTGGCCGTTTTAACAATGGCTCGGCCTCGCCATTTCTTCCTTTTTCCCTTAACCCACATGGTTCTCACTCTATCTACTTTCACTTTGAACAGTTCTTCTACTGCCTTTTTTATCTCCACTTTACCCGAGGTCGGAGAAACTTTAAACAAATACTTGTTATCCTTTAAAAGTTGTGTCCCCTTCTCTGAGACTACAGGAGATAAGATAATGTCCTGAGGAAGTTTATTCATTTTTTTTCTTTAATCTCTCCACTATGTGTACTAAGGCACCCTTAGTGATACATATATTTTTATGGGAAACAATGTCATATGCACTGAGACAGACAGCAGGAGATAGACGCAGATTTTTTAAATTGGAAGCGGATCTTATTATCTTTTCATTTGGCTTCTCCAAAACAAGTAAGGTTTTCCCTTTTAAGGAAAGCGATTGCAGAAATTCTGCCATCTCCTTGGTCTTTCCTTTTTTTATAGAAATCCGATTCAGAATAATCAACCCTCCTTCTCTGATTTTCTTTCTTAGACTTGATTTCAGAGCTATTTTTTTCATCTTCTGAGGGAAATGAAATTTGAAGTTTCTTGGCTTTGGTCCAAAGACAACTCCTCCACCTACCCAGAGAGGTGAGCGTCTGCTACCCGCTCTAGCTCTTCCCGTGCCTTTCTGAATCCACGGTTTTCTCCCTCCTCCTCTCACTTCAGCACGTGATTTTGTGGAAGCTGTACCCTGTCGATGGCTGGCCCTGTAAGCTAGCACCGCCTCCCTCAAAACAGAAGATCTGATTTCGCCCTCAAAGATATCTCCATCCAGAGAGAGAACCTCAACTTCTTTCCCTTGCATATTATAAACTTTTATTTCCATTGATCAGTTCTCTGTGCCTTTTATAGCTACGAAACCCCCTTTCCTCCCTGGTAGACTACCTTTAATCAAGAGGAGATTGAGTTTCTCGTCTATCTTTACTAGCTTCAAATTACGGGCGGTTACTTTCTCTGATCCCATCCTCCCTGGCATTTTCTTTCCCTTGAATACCCGAGAAGGATCGGAAGAGGCTCCTATGGAACCGGGTCGGCGATGCCACTGTTTTGCTCCGTGAGAAGCAGGACCACCCTTAAAGCCGTATCTCTTCACCACACCTGCAAATCCCTTTCCTTTTGAGACACCAGCAACATCTACCAGGTCACCCTCCTTAAAAACGCCAACTTCGATCATATCCCCTACCTTTAAACCACCGATATCCTCCACTCTAAACTCTTTTAAATACCTGCACGGAGAAACTTTAGCCTTTCTGAAATGTCCTAGCTTCGGCTTATTAACGCGAGTTTCCTTCACCTCTTCAAAGCCCAACTGAACTGCATTGTAGCCATCTTTTTCTTTAACCTTTCTCTGCACCACTATACACGGTCCAGCCTCCACTACCGTCACCGGAATAAGACTATTGTCCTCATAGATTTGACTCATGCCTATCTTTTTGCCCAGGATAACACGCATCATAACTTCACCTCTACGTGCACTCCGGTGGGAAGATTCATTCCCATTAAAGCATCCACTGTCTTAGGATTGGACTCCAGAATGTCTATCAGTCTCTTATGAATTCGCATCTCAAATTGTTCTCGGGAGTCCTTGTGGGTATGAGGGCTCCGCGTCACTGTGAATCTTGAGATCTTTGTCGGTAAAGGTATGGGCCCACATATTCTCGCTCCCGTTCTTTCTATAGTATCTATAATTCTCTTCACTGACTGATCCAGTATCCTATGATCATAAGCCTTTAATTTAATCCTGATTCTTTGTTTGGCCACGCATAACTCCTCTTCCAATGATTTTCTCAGCTACGTCAGAAGGTACTTCCTCATAATGAGAAAATTCTATATTAGGAATACCTCTTCCTTGAGTCATTGACCTCAGTTTAGTAATATATCTAAAAAGTTCGGCCAAGGGAACATAACCACTGAGATAACGACTGTTATCTCTTGTCTCCATCTTGTAGATTCGACCTCGTCGACTGGCAAGATCACCGATCACCTCACCCATAAAATCTTGGGGAATCCTCAGTTCTACCTTCATTATTGGTTCCAACAAATAAGGCTCCGCTTCCTGACATGCTTTTTTAAAAGCAATAACCGCGGCCGTTCTAAAGGCGAACTCTGAGGAATCAACCGGATGATATGAACCATCGAGAAGATTCACCTTAACATCGGTTAAAGGATAACCACTCAGTATTCCACTCGACATTACTTGTTTTATCCCCTTTTTTATGGAAGGTATAAATTCCTTGGGAATAACTCCTCCTTTGGTTTTATCTACAAACATCTCTTCTGCATCTTTCCTGGGTTCAATCTCAAGCCATACATCTCCATATTGACCTCTACCCCCGCTCTGACGTACATATTGACCTCGAGCCCGCGCTTTTTTCCCTATCGCCTCTTTGTAAGCTACCTTAGGCTTCCCCGCATCGACTCCTACTTTGAAATCACGTCTGAGTCGCTCCAAGACAACTTCTAGGTGCAATTGGCCCATGCCCGAGATTACGATTTGCCCAGTCTCCTCATCTTGACGGATCTTAAAAGTAGGATCCTCCTGAGTTAATTTAGACAATGAACTGGCTAATTTATCCTGATCCAAGCTGGTCTTAGGCTCAATAGCTATCGAAATCACAGGTTCAGTAAACTTTATAGGTTCAAAAATTATGGGATGTTTTTCCTCGCAAAGAGAATCTCCAGTATCTATCTCTCTTGGCCCTATGGCTGCCCCTATGTCTCCGGTAGAAATCTCTTTTCTGTCCTTTCGGTAATTAGCATGCATCTCTAAAATGCGAGCAATTCTCTCTTTTCGACACTTTGTAGAATTATAAACCAACTGACCAACCTTTATCATCCCAGAATAAACCCTGAAATAAGTTAATCTACCCATATATGGATCAGTTACTATCTTAAAAGCCAGGCCGGAAAAAGGCTGTTTAATGGAGGCGTATCTTTTCTCTTTCTTCCCACTCAGAGGATTTACGCCCACAACCGGTGGAATATCCAAGGGCGAAGGCAGATAGTCTACAATGGCATTTAAAAGAAGTCGAGTTCCTTTATTTTTTAAGGCGCTTCCGCAAAGAACAGGAACTACCCCTTGATTCAGGGTTAGCTTTCTCACCTCTCTTTTGATCTCCTTTACTTCTAGACTCCCTTTTTCTAAAAACCTCTCCAGACACTCGTCATTGTTCTCGGCAATCTTTTCCAGTAAATGGTTGTGCCAGTATGAAGCAAGCTCCGTTAGAGAAGAGGGAATTTCTTCGGTTAAAATTTTAGCCTCCACGCCATCTCCATGCCAAATTAAAGCCTTCATCTCGACCAGATCAACAACCCCCCTAAAATTTTCTTCCTTTCCAATAGGTAATTGAAGGGGCAGGGGAACAAGTTCGAACTTTTGCTTGATAGAATCAATGACCCGGTAAAAATCAGCCCCCACTCTATCCATTTTGTTAACGAAGGTAAGACGTGGAATATCATAACGATTGGCCTGCCGCCAGACTGTTTCTGACTGAGGCTCTACTCCCTCTACTCCACAAAAAATTATTACCCCTCCATCCAGCACCCTCAATGTCCTTTCTACCTCTACAGTAAAATCTACATGGCCGGGAGTATCAATAATATTAATGCGATGATTTTTCCAGCTACAGGTAGTAGCAGCGGAGGTAATAGTAATCCCACGTTCTTTTTCCTGTTCCATCCAATCCATAACTGCTGTACCCTCGTGTACCTCGCCTACCTTATGAATTTTTCCTGTATAGTAAAGGATACGCTCAGTAGTAGTTGTCTTCCCCGCATCTATGTGGGCAACTATACCAATATTTCTTACTTTGTCTAGAGAACCTTTGGGTTCCATCTGTCTATCCAGGTATTATTTTACCATCGATAATGAGCAAAAGCTCGATTAGCCTCTGCCATACGATGGGTATCTTCCTTCTTTTTCACCGCTAAACCTTCTCCTCGTGACGCCATGATGATTTCTTGGGCCAATTTCTCTTTTGTTGGCTTACCCTTTTTTTGACGAGCAAAATGCACTATCCACCGAAGAGCCAGAGCTTCTTTCCTTTCAGATCTAACCTCTGTGGGTATTTGATAAGTAGCTCCTCCTACCCGACGACTGCGAACCTCCAAAACGGGTTTAACGTTGTCTAAGGCCTTAAGGAAAACTTCCATAGGATCTCTCTTTTCCCTTTTCCGTATAATATCGAAGCACTCATAACAAATAGCCTCGGCTTTGCTCTTTTTCCCTTGCTTCATTATCTTATTGATCAACTTGCTTAATACTTCACTATTATAAAGTGAATCTCCGGGTACACTCCTCTTTTTAGCTATTCTTCTTCTAGCCATTTAAGTCCCTTTATCCTCTCTTTCTCCCATATCTTGATCGACTCTGCTTTCTTCCCTCTACTCCAGCCGTGTCTAAGGCTCCTCGTATAATATGATATTTTACTCCGGGCAAATCCTTTACTCTTCCCCCTCTCACCAGAACAATGGAATGTTCCTGCAAATTATGTCCTTCTCCAGGAATATATGCGGTCACCATTTTTCCATTGGACAGCCTCACCCTAGCTACTTTTCTCAGAGCAGAATTAGGTTTCTTGGGGGTAAGAGTTCTTACGTTAACACAGACCCCTTTCTTTTGAGGTGATTTTTGCAAAGCTAAGCTTTTTCCTTTCTTTTTAACGCGCAGTCGTCCCTTTTTTACCAATTGATTTATAGTAGGCATTTATTCTCCTTTAGTGGGTACTCTATCTTTCGAATTTATGTCGAATCCGGTGCCTGCCGGGACTAACTTGCCAACAATTACATTTCCTTTTAGTCCCTTTAGGGTATCGACCTGTCCCGAGATAGCTGCTTCAGCCAGAACCTGCTTGGTTTTTTGAAAAGAAGCAGCCGACAAAAAGCTTTCCTTGTCTTCCTGGGCCGCCTTAGGTATAGCTAATAAAACAGGTTTTACTGTAGCAGGCCTACCTCCCCCTTCTTTTACTTTCTGGTTAACCTCTTCAAATTGGACTTTGTCTATCTGTTCCCCTGGAAGATAATCGGTATCTCCCGGCTCTTCCACCTCAACTTTCCTCATCATCTGTCTTACGATTACTTCAAAGTGTTTGATATTAATATTTACCCCTTGAGACTTATATACTTGTTGCGTTTGATTAACCAGATACTCCTCTACTGCTCTAGTCCCCTTTATACTCAAGAGACTGCGAGGATTAATACTTCCTTCAATAATTTTATCTCCCGCCTCTATGATATCCCCATCCGAGACCAACATCTCTCCCCCTACCTCATAGGTTATCTCCCTGTCTCCTTCCCCTTTCACCTTGACGTAGACGCCTCCTTTTTCTTCCCTTATGCTCACCTTCCCTTCTATTTCGCTGATAAGAGCCTCTTCTCCTTTGCGCTGTCTGATAACTCCCTTACGCGGATAATCGTGTTTTCGAGGTTCAAAGAGTTCTGTAGCTCGAGGCAACCCTTGAGGAATATCTCCACCCTTCTGAAATATTCCTCCCGTATGGAAAGTACGTAAAGTCAACTGAGTACCAGGTTCACCTATAGACTGGGCTGCTATCACTCCTACCGCTTCGCCAAGATCTACCAGCCTATGAGTAGTCAGGTCCCATCCATAACATCTTTGGCACAGTCCCCATTCTGCTTGGCAGGTAAGAGGAGAGCGAACCTTTACTCTCTTCACTCTGGACTCTTCGATTCTTTCTGCTAACTCCTCAGTTATCTCCTGGTTAGACCCAATAATTACTTCTTTGGAGGAAGGGTCTATCACCGGAGATGCAGTTACCCTGCCTACTATTCTCTTCCTCGGAGACTCTGCCTCTTTCTTCTCCTCATCTAAGGGTACTATGAAGATACCATCAATCGTTCCACAGTCTCTCTCAGTAACAATAACATTTTCAGCTACCGCCACTAATTTACGGGTAAGATAACCAGCGTAGGCGGTTTTTAAGGCTGTGTCTACCAGGCCTTTCCTGCCTCCTGAGGTAGAAATGAAATATTCTGGAGCAGTAAGACCTTCCTCGAAGCTAGAGCGCACAGGCTCCTCCCCAATTCTTCCCTTTAATCTTCCCCCAGAAATGGGATAGAAGTATTGCTTAATTAACTCTGAAGGGATATTTGGCTCTCTTTTAAATACCTCGTCCCAGAGTTCTCTACGATAGGTTTCTCTTACGGATCTAGACATTAAGCCTCTCATTCCTACTATTTGACGCAGTTGATCGGCGGACCCTCTGGCTCCGGATTTCCACATGAGATACAGGGGATTGAAAGGGTTTTCAGAAAGATACTGGGATACCTTCTGTCCAATTTGCTCAGTAACCCTCATCCATAAATCAATTACATCCATATACCGCTCTTCCTCGGTAATTTCCCTGTCCTCAGCCCTGAGACTGTACCCCTTTGCTTCGTCTTCAGCGTCTCCTAGAAGTTCCCGTTTCTCTTTTATTTTAGGGATGTCGGAAAAAGCAAAGGTCAGCCCGGATCTGGTGCCAAAGTCAAATCCCAATCTTTTAATTTCATCCAAGACCTCCACTGTAGTTACATTTCCGTATTTTCGCCAGATTTTACTTATAATTTCAGCCAGGACCTTTTTGTTAACTAATCTATTTTGAAATTCCATTTCCTCGGGCAGAATTTCATTGAATATTACTCTACCGGGGGTAGTCTGGATCCACTTTCCATCTATAAGTAGCTTTATCTTTTGGTGAAGATCTATCTTCTCCAACTCGTAAGCGAGTATTACCTCCTCCGAGCAGGAGAGGACTTTTTCTTCTGCCTTTTCCTCTCTTTCTAGAGTTAAGTAATAGCAACCGGCAGCAATGTCCTGAGTGGGAGTAACTATGGGGTCTCCATTAGATGGAGAGAGAATATTGTTACTGGAAAGCATCAAAGTCCTGGCCTCAAGCTGTGCTTCATAGGAAAGGGGAATGTGAACTGCCATCTGATCACCATCAAAATCAGCATTAAAAGCACTGCAGACCAGAGGATGAAGTTGAATAGCATTTCCCTCTATTAAAACTGGCTGGAAGGCCTGAATTCCAAGTCTATGCAAAGTAGGAGCCCTGTTCAGGAGAACCGGATGATCCTTAACTACCTTTTCTAATATTCTCCATACCAGAGGATCGGTTTTTTCCACCAGATCATTGGCTCTTTTAATGGTTTCAACTTTGCCTCCTCTTAAGATCTCACTTAGAACAAAGGGTCGAAAAAGCTCCAGAGCCATACTTTCGGGCAGTCCACATTGGTAAATCTTTAGGTCTGGACCAGGCACAATCACCGCTCTTCCCGAGTAATCAACCCTTTTACCTAAAAGATTCTGTCGGAATCGACCTTGTTTTCCCTTGATTATCTCACTTAAAGACTTGAGTGCTCTTCCTCCTGCTCCTAATATGGGTTGAGGAAGTTTTTCATTTTCGAATAAGGCATCTACAGATTGTTGAAGCATTTTCTTCTCGTTCTGGATAATTATTTGAGGCGCCCCAATATCGAGCAAATACTTAAGTCGATTATTACGATTAATAATTCGTCGGTATAAATCATTAAGATCAGAATTGGCAAAAATTCCACTCTCCAGTTGCACCATGGGCCGAAAATCGGGAGGAATAACCGGAACAATTTTTAAAATCATCCACTCGGGCCTGTTTCCTGAGCGGAGAAAATTCTCCACTACCTGCAGGCGTCTGATTAATTTGAGTCTTTTGCCTTTGGATCTTTCCTGGAGGAGCTCTTCCTTTAATTCATCCTTTAAGTGCTCGATCTTCATCTCCTCGAGAATATTTAAAATTACCTCTGTTCCGGTGCCAGCCTGGAAAGAATCTTCCCCATATAGATTCTTATATCTTTGATACTCCTCCTCATCCAGGATTTGCAATTTCTTCAAGGGAGTCTTGCCCGGATCGACTACCAGATAACTTATAAAGTAGATCACTCTTTCTAGCTCGTTTTTCTTAAGCCCCAATAGAAGAGGTAGATAGCTCTTAGTATACCAGATATGAGCAACCGGGGCCGCCAGTTCAACGTGTCCCATTCTTTCACGACGAACCTTGGAGGAGGTGACCTCTACCCCACACCTCTCACATCTCACCCCCTTATATTTCATTTTTCTATATTTGCCGCAGTAGCACTCATAACTCTTGGTAGGACCAAATATCCGCTCACAAAAAAGGCCGCCTCTTTCCGGTCTGAAAGTGCGATAATTAATGGTATCGGTCTTTTTTACCTCTCCATAAGACCACCCTCTCATCTCTTCAGGAGAGGCTAACCTTATTCTAATCTTATCAATACCACTCATCTTCCACACTGGCTTACCTCCTATTCCCCCTCTTTTTCCATATCCTTAATAGAAAACTTTCTTCCATTCCCAAAAAATTCTAAATTTAGGCCCAGAGATTGAAGCTCCTTAGCCAGGACTTTGAAAGACTCGGGAGTCTGGGTATCCAATAGGTTCTCTTCCTTTATTATCCACTCATGTATCCTGGTTCTACCCTGGAGATCATCCGACTTACCCGTAAGCATCTCCTGGAGAGTGTAGGCTGCTCCATAGCCTTCCAGAGCCCATACTTCCATTTCGCCAAATCTCTGTCCTCCCTGTCTGGATCTTCCTCCCAGGGGCTGTTGAGTAATTAAAGCATAAGGCCCGGTAGATCGAGCATGCATCTTCTCTTCGGCAATATGAATAAGTTTCATTACATACATATATCCGACAGCAACCTTCCCATCAAAGGGTCTGGCGGTTCGTCCATCATAGAGAACAGTTTTGCCCGATTCTGGCAGGTGAGCTTCTTTCAATAGATCTCTTATTCTCTCTACCTTAGGTCCCTCAAAAACAGGACATATCATCCGGGTATTCAAGGTTTTGGCCACCCATCCTAAATGCATCTCCAGAATCTGACCAAAGTTCATTCGGGACGGAACCCCCAAAGGGTTTAATACTACTTCCACTGGAGTCCCATCAGGAAGATAGGGCATATCTTCTTCCGGAAGGATTTTAGCAATAACTCCTTTGTTCCCATGTCGACCAGCAATTTTATCTCCTACTCCAATTTTCCGCCTGATAGCTACATATACCTTGACCCTCTTTTTCACATCCGGTGGCAGATCATCCTTGTTTTCTTGCGAGAACACCCTTACCATAATCACCTTACCCTTAATGCCATGAGGAACCCTTAAAGAGTTATCTTTGACTTTCTGCGCTTTTTCCCCGAAGATACTCCTAAGAAGTCTTTCCTCCGGAGTCAATTTTATCTCCACCTGAGGGGTGACTTTTCCTACCAGTATATCCCCTGAGTTAACTTCGGCTCCTATTCTAATAATGCCTTCGGCGTCTAGATCCTTTAAGGATGATTCCTCCACATTAGGAACATCGGCGGTTATCTCCTCCATCCCTGATCTAAGTTCTTTTGCCTCAACCTGAAATTCTTCCATATGGATGGAAGTAAAAATATCTTCTTTGACCAATTTTTCACTTACCAGGATAGCATCTTCAAAATTGTAACCTTCCCAGGGCATAAAGGCTACCAGAAGATTTCTACCTAAGGATAACTTCCCTTCCGAGATAGCAGCACCATCTGCGATAAAATCTCCTTTTTTAACCTTATCCCCTTGGGAAACAATGGGTCTTTGGTTTATACAAGTCCTTTGATTAGACCTTTTAAACTTGGTGAGTTTATATTCATCTATACCCTTTAAGGTCTTTATTCTTACGCAGTTAGCATCCACGGAAATAACCCGACCTTCTTCTTTTGTCCTCACCCCACACATAGAATCCTCGGCTACCTTTCCTTCCATCCCCGTTTGAACAAAGGGTTGTTCTGGATTCTCCAGGGGAACTACCTGGCGCTGCATGTTCGATCCCATGAGAGCCCTGTTGGCTTCATTATGTTCCAGAAAGGGAATTAAGGAGGTAGTGACACTCACTATCTGTTTAGGGGACACATCTACATAGTCCACTTTTTCCCTGGAGATAGTGACAATATCTCCTCGGTACCTGGCTATTACCTGAGAGTCAACGAACCTTCCCTCTTCATCTACGGTATCAGCACCCGCAATATAGTACTCATCTTCTTCTCGGGCATCAAGATAGACCGCTTCCTCGCTTGCCTTTCCGCCGATCACTTTCCTATAGGGGGTTTCCAGAAAACCAAACACATTTACCCTGGCATAAGTGGCCAAAGAGGTAATCAAACCAATATTCTGTCCTTCAGGCGTCTCTATAGGACAAATGCGTCCATAATGCGTGTAGTGGACATCCCTTACCTCCTCCTTAGCCTGAACCCGAGTTAATCCTCCTGGACCTAGAGCAGATAATCTCCGTTTGTGGGTTAGCTCTGCCAAAGGATTGGTCTGGTCCAGATATTGGGAAAGACGTCCAGTGTTAAAAAAGCTATTCACTGCCGCCCTTACGGCTCTAGTATTGATGAGAGAACGAGGAGTAATGGCATCAGGATCCTGAATACTCATCCCTTGCTGAATTATCCTGGCCAGATGGGTCAAGCCTATACGCAGCTGCTCCGAGAGAAGATCTCCTATCCTTCTCACCCTTCTATAAGAGAGATGATCCAGGCTCCTAACCTCTTTTTTCTCCCTGCTTAATCTAAGTAGATATTTTACCACCCCTATTATATCATTTAATCTAAGAACGCATACCTGCCAATCGGTGTTTAACCCCAACTCTTTGTTGAGTTGAAATCTACCCACTTTGCCAAGATTATATCGGCGAGGGTCTTTAAAGCTCTTATCAAAAACTTCTTTAATGGACTCAAAAATCAAAGGACGTCCTGACCGAATTTTTTGGTAGATCTTAACCAGAGCCTCTTCCTCAGAATTTGCCCCATCCTGTTTAAAACTTTCTTCAATAATTTCTCTATCCTGAGGATTAGTGAACTCCTTGAGAACTTCAGCTGGTGCCCCGCCCATAGCTCTAATAAACAAGGTAGCCAGAGATCTCCTTCCTCTATTCATGCGTATAAAAAGAAGGCTATCTTTAATTTCAAAATCTAACCAGTTCCCTCTCTCTGGAATAATCCGGGCACGGTATGATATTCGTCCGCCTGAAACGGTTGAGGTATCTTCTTCAAATAAGACACCGGGAGAGCGCTGCAGCTGATTAACTATTATCCTTTCCGCTCCATTGACAACAAAACTTCCCTCTTTTGTCATTAATGGAAAATCTCCCAGATAAACCTCCTGTTCTGCTACCTCTCCAGTTTCAATCTTTTTCAGGCGAAGCTTAACATACAAAGGAAGAGAGTAAGTAAGTTCTTCTTCTCGGCATTTTTCTACGGTGTACCTCGGTTCATTAAAATGATATTCTACAAAATCTAGAACTAACTTTCCATTATAGCTCTCCACGGGGAAGACATCTTTGAATATTCCTTGTAGCCCCTCTTCCTTTCTCTTCTTTGGAGAGACATCCTTTTGCAAAAAAGCCTCAAAAGATGTCCTTTGCATCTCTAACAGATTGGGAACTTCCACTACGGGTTTAGATTTAGTAAAATCTATCATCCCTTCCCGTGATCTTCTATGCATAAATTAATCCTCCTTTGTAACTGTTCACTGCAAAGATCGCAGACTGTACAGAGATAAGTCAAAAAGAAAGACTTCAGGACAATTACTCTCTGTCGGTGTAACTGGTGAATCGTATTTCGTGAATCGTTGACTGAAATCTACAGCCGTTTAGTTCTTTCTTTACGATTCACTATTCACCAACGACCATTCACTGTTTTGATTCTCAGAGTTACCTTTATTTTAACTCTACTTTGGCTCCTACCGCCTCCAAGATTTCCTTGATCTTTTGAGCCTCTTCCTTGCTCACCCCCTGCTTAACTGGTTTAGGGGCCTGTTCCACTAAATCCTTGGCTTCTTTTAGGCCCAGAGAGGTAAGTTTTCTCACCTCTTTAATTACCTGAATCTTCTTGCTTCCCATCTCACTTAGCACTACCTCAAATTCGGTCTTTTCTTCTTCCTTCTTTTCACCCAAAGGAGCAACTTGAGAAATCACTTGGGGAGCAGCCGCTTCCACTCCAAATCTATCTTCAAGTCCCTTTATTAGTTCCGAAAGCTCCAGCACATTCATTCCCTCTACCGCTTTTATAACCTCTTCTTTCTTATCTACTTTAACTTTGGGCTTATCACTTTTTTCATCCTTTTTTTTCACCACGGGTGGTGTCTTAACCATAGATGAACCTCCTTTTTTCTCCAAAATCGAAGTCAGCAAAAAAATTAAATTGCCCATGGGGGAACTCAAGACGCCTAACAGTCGCCTTAAAGGGAACTGCATCAGGGTCAAAAGTTGTACCAAGAGAATCTCCCGTGAGGGAAGACCACCCAGAACCTTTATTTTATCTCCCTCCAAGATCTCTCCCCCCAGAATCCCTCCTTTAAACGTTAATTGAGGATGATCTAAAACAAAATCCTTAAGTATTTTAGCCGAGGCCAAAGGATCGTGCTCAACAAAGACTATCCCGGTGCATCCGTAAAAAAACTTACCGACCCCTTCCAAATCTGCTCCCCCTACAGCCCGAGAGGCCAGAGTATTTTTTACCACCAGGAACCTGGCGCCTTTACTCCTTAATAACTTGCGAAGCTCCGTAAGTTCAGTCACCTTCAATCCCTGATAATCCACTACGAAGGAAGCCTCACTTCTTTTCAATCCTTCTTCAACCTTTTTTACCTTTACTATTTTGTCCTCTAAACTCATTTCACAAAATCTCCAGGGCTTTTTGCACATTAACCCCTATTCCTGGGCCCATGCTGGAGCAAAGAGAAATCCCCTTAATGTATCTTCCCTTCACCGTAGAAGGCTTAACTTCTATCAGAGATCTGAGTAAGGCCTTGAGGTTATCCAATAAAGCCTCTTCGTTGAAAGAAGCTCTTCCCAGCGCGGTATGAATCACTCCGGTGGCATCACTTCTGTACTCAATTTTACCCTTCTTCAATTCTTCTACAACTCTTGCAGGATTATCACTCACCGTTCCTACCTTAGGAGAAGGCATCAAACCTTTCGGTCCCAAAATTCGACCTAACTTGGCCACTACTCTCATCATCCTGGTAGTCGAGACTACCGCATCAAATTCTAACCAACCAGCCTCAATTCTCTTAGCTAACTCTTCTCCATCCACATAGTCAGCTCCGGCCTCTTTAGCTCGCTCAGCCTCATCTCCCTCAGCGAAAACGGCTACTTTTATCTTCTTTCCTAGACCCTGAGGAAGTACAACTGTCCCCCTTACCCGTTCTCCCTTCGTTTTAGGCTTTACATTCAGGCAAATAGCTACCTCGACCGACTCCTCAAACTTGCAATTAGAGGTCTCTTTGACCAGCTTCACAGCATCCATGGCAACATATAGCTTATTCTTATCTATCTTCTTTTTTAACAGGAGATATCTCTTTCCTCTTCTTCCCATCCTTACTCCTCTATCTCCAGACCCATATTTCTAGCTGTTCCTTCGATAATCTTCACGGCGCTGTCCACATCGTAGGCATTTAAATCAGGTAATTTAGTCCGGGCTATTCTTACCAGATCTTCTCTCTTCAGCTTGCCCACTTTTTTCTTATTAGGCTCCCCAGAGCCTTTCTCTATTCCGGCTGCTGTCTTAAGGAGCGACGCTGTCAGAGGTGTCTTCAGCTCGAAGGTAAAAGACCTGTCTTTATAAACGGTTATCCTGACCGGTATGAAAATATCGCCTTGTGCTTTTGTTTTTTCATTAAAAGACCTGCAAAAATCCATTATATTAACCCCATACTGACCCAATGCTGGTCCTACTGGAGGGGCAGGGTTTGCCTTACCTGCCTGAATCTGGAGCTTAATATAGGTTAAGATTGGTTTCTTTGCCACTAGAGCCTCTCCACATTCACATATTCTAGTTCTACAGGAGTCTCCCTACCAAATATGGAAACTAATACTTTGAGTCTCTGTTGATGAGGATTGACCTCTATTATTTCCCCTTGAAAATTAGTAAAGGGGCCTTGTACGATACGAATGCTCTCCCCTGGTTCAAACACAATACCGGGTTTTGGTTTTTTCTCTAAAAGACCCATTCGATGCTCAATATTGCTCACCTCTTTTTCATCCAGAGGAACAGGCTGATTCTTAGGACCCACAAAACCACTAACCCCGGGGGTATTGCCGATTACATACTTGGTTTCTTCAGTCAAATCCGCCTCTATCAACATATATCCGGGAAAGACCTTCCTCCTATATATTCTCCTTTTCCCATTCTTAACTTCGGCTATCTTCTCCTTGGGAATTAAGATGCGAAAAATCTTGTCCTTCATTCCAAAAGATTCGATTCTCTGTTGCAGATTAGCCATTACCCTATCTTCTTGCCCAGCATAGGTATGAAGAGCATACCACTTTTTACTCCATTTTTCACTCATTAAAAGTCTCACCCCATAAAGAGTCGTAAGATCTGGAACAATACAAAATCTATTCCCCCAATGATAATAGCAAAAATAATAATAGCCATTATGACAATGAAGGTGGATCTTACAAGTTTCGCCCGATTGGGCCAGCTAACCTTCTTTAATTCACCTCTCACTGCCCGTAAAAAAACACTTACCTTCTTCGTCACCTCTTTCGCTCTTTCAGATAATTCACTTATCAGAAATTTGAAGCCCGGGGTCAGTAACTAAGTCCCAGGGCTACAGACCAGCCCAATGGCGGTTTTTCTTCCACTGATTTTTGATTTCTGAGCACTGCAACCTTGGCAGGCCCGGCAGGACTCGAACCCGCAACCGCCGGATTTGGAGTCCGGTGCTCTAGCCAGTTGAGCTACGGACCTATTTTTCCTTATGAACTGTGTGTTTACGACAAATTGAACAATACTTTTTAAGACTCAGAGAAGGACTCTTTTTTTCTTTGGTGGTTGTATAATTCCTTCCTTTGCACTCACTGCAGGCAAGGGTAATTATCTCCCTCAATTTCTTCTCCTACTCGATTATCTTTCCAACCACTCCTGCACCCACCGTATGTCCCCCTTCCCTGATAGCGAATCTCAAGCCCTGCTCCATAGCGATAGGAGTGATGAGCTTTATGGTTAATTTTACATTATCGCCGGGCATCACCATTTCAACCCCCTCGGGAAGGTTTACATCTCCGGTTACATCGGTGGTGCGGAAGTAAAATTGAGGCCGATATCCCTCAAAGAAAGGAGTATGTCGCCCACCTTCTTCTTTGCTCAAAACATACACTTCTGCTTCAAACTTGGTATGAGGAGTGATACTATTGGGAATAGCCAACACCTGACCCCTTTCCACCTCATCCTTTTCTATCCCTCGCAAAAGAACCCCTATATTGTCTCCTGCCTGAGCCTCATCCAATGTCTTCCTAAACATCTCTACTCCTGTGACCACTGCTTTTCTGGTCTTTTCGGTCATCCCTACTATCTCTATCGAATCTCCCAGCGATATTTTTCCTCTTTCCACCCTTCCCGTTACCACGGTTCCTCTTCCCGTAATGGTAAAAATGTCCTCAATGGCCAGCAAAAAGGGTTTTTCCACCTCTCTTGCAGGTATAGGAATATAGTCATCAATCGCATTCAGTAATTTTACTATGGGACCACACTTCGGACAATCCTCTTTACCACATAAACAACTCAGGCACTGAAGAGCCGAGCCAGCGACGACAGGTATATCATCTCCTGGAAATTCGTAATTGGACAAAAGCTCCCGTATCTCCAACTCTACCAGTTCCAATAGCTCCTTATCTTCAACCTGGTCCACCTTGTTCAGGAAAACTACAATAGCCGGAACATTAACCTGACGAGCGAGAAGAATATGCTCCCTGGTCTGTGGCATAGCCCCATCAGCGGCCGAAACAACCAGGACAGCTCCATCCATCTGTGCTGCTCCAACAATCATGTTCTTAATATAGTCAGCATGCCCAGGACAGTCAATATGAGCATAGTGTCTCTTTTCTGTTTCATATTCTGCGTGATAGATAGCAATGGTTAGACCTCTTTCTCTCTCCTCGGGAGCATTGTCGATTTCCTCCAAGGTCTTGGCAGTAGCTAATCCTTTTTTAGCTAAAAGCTGGGTTATGGCCGCTGTAAGAGTGGTTTTCCCATGATCGACGTGTCCAATTGTTCCAATATTAACATGAGGCTTGGTTCGCACAAATTTTTCCCGTGCCATTCTTTCCTCCCTTTCCCCTTAACTCACAAGGAATTAAAGTATTTTCTAAGGGCGTTAGATAATCTCTTTCCAACACCCCTATTATTAACTTTTTCACGGAGAATTCCGCACATTTTTTTCTTTGTTCTACGAGTTTTAACTGGAGCCCATGACCGGGTTCGAACCGGTGACCTCATCCTTACCAAGGATGTGCTCTTCCGCCTGAGCTACATGGGCCAGTTTAGCTCATAGTTCATGAGGGGTAAAGTTTATAACAGCTTGATTCATCAAATTCACAAAAGTAACCTGTCCCCTCTTATTTACCTCACTGTGATCAGCTATGGTAAGTATTCAGTGAATCCCGTCATTTTTGGTAGTCGCCGGTAGCCGCAGGCTTCAGCCTGCGTAAAATCTTAGCCTACGCATCCTAAAGGGTACGGCTACCCTGAAAATTCAATGCGACACGGCATTTACTGAACATTTACCAGCTATGAGCTATTCAAATCCCTCGATACGTGTATAAATCTTCTTAATACTTTTCTACTACTATCAACACAGCGAAACTGTCTAGCTAGTGGGGAGGGATGGATTTGAACCATCGTAGGCAACGCCAACGGGTTTACAGCCCGCCCCATTTGGCCACTCTGGCACCTCCCCGGCAAATTTTCTCAACTACCCTTCTAATCCTCTACTCCTCTACCTCTTCTAATCTGCTTTTTTGGTGTTCCGGTTCTCCTCCAGCTTTGCCTGAGCAGCGGCTAGCCTAGCAATAGGAATTCTATAAGGCGAACAACTCACATAATCCATACCCACACCGTAACAGAATTTGACCGAGGAAGGCTCCCCTCCATGTTCACCACAGATGCCTACTTCCAAATCGGGGTTAGTTTTTCGTCCTCTTTGTGTCCCCATCTCCACCAGTTCTCCCACTCCGGTCTGATCCAATACTTGAAAGGGATCATCGCGCAGAATCTTCTTTTTTATGTATGCAGGAAGAAATTTACCCTCTGCATCATCCCGGCTTAAACCAAAGGTAGTCTGAGTTAAATCATTGGTTCCAAAGGAAAAAAAATCTGCTTCTTGAGCAATCTTATCAGCACAGAGGCAAGCACGAGGTAGTTCGATCATCGTACCAATCTTATACTCAAAATCAATCCCCTTTTCTCTTTCCACTTCTTTAATCACCTCGATAGTCTGCCGACGAAGGATGCTCAACTCCTTCTCGTGGAAAACCAGAGGAATCATGATCTCTGGATAGACTTTCCTTCCCTCAAGGAGCAGCTCCGCGGCTGCTTCAAAGACTGCTCTGGTCTGCATATTGTAAACTTCCGGAAAAGTAATGCCTAAACGGCAACCACGATGACCCAACATAGGGTTCATCTCTCGAAGACCGGTCACTCGTTGTAGAAGCTCTCTTTTTTCCTCAATCTTTTTCTTATCCGAGTTTTGGAACTCCAGTTTGTTTATCTCCAACAGAAGATCCTCATAGTTAGGTAAAAACTCATGCAGAGGGGGATCGAGCAGGCGAATAATAACTGGCAAACCTTCCATTTCTATTAAGATTCGTTTGAAATCCTCTTTCTGCATGGGTTCCAATTTTTCCAGTGCTTTTTCTCGTTCTTCTTTATCTTCAGCCAAGATCATTCTTTGGACGAAGGGGAGTCTATCCTCTCCAAAGAACATATGCTCAGTTCGGCAAAGTCCGATTCCTTCAGCTCCTAATTCACGTGCCTTTTTCGCATCTTTTGGAGTATCTGCATTGGCTCTCACCCCAAGGGTCCTAATCTCATCGGCCCATTCCATAAGTTTTTTAAACTCATCGCTTGGCTCTGGTTCCAGCGTGGGCACCTCACCCTTTATTACCCTCCCCGTGGTACCATCCAGGGTAATAAAGTCTCCCTCTTTGAAGACAAGCCCATTTACAGTAAACATGCCTTTCTTTTCTTCCACTTTTATGGCTTCACATCCTGCTACACAGCACTTACCCATACCTCTAGCCACTACAGCCGCATGGCTGGTCATTCCTCCTCTCGCCGTCAAAATCCCCTGAGCAACAGCCATTCCATGAATATCATCGGGAGAAGTTTCCTTACGAACCAGAATAACCTTTTCACCATCTTGAGTTATTTCAACTGCCCTATCAGCAGTAAAAACTATTGTTCCGGCGGCTGCGCCTGGAGAGGCAGGGAGCCCTTCAGCCAATACTTCGACCTCTGCATCTGGGTCAATCCTCGGGTGAAGCAACTGGTCCAATTGACTGGCTTCAATTCGCATTAGTGCCTCTTCTTTATCGATCAGTCCCTCCTCGACCATATCACAGGCTATCTTTACCGCTGCTTGGATGGTTCTCTTTCCGGTTCTGGTTTGCAGAAGATAAAGCTTTCCTTTTTCTATGGTAAATTCAAAATCCTGCACATCTTTGTAATGTCGTTCCAGTCTTTGAGTGATTTCTACAAGCTCATCGAAAACCCGAGGCATATCTTCCTTTAAATTTAAAAGGGGTAGGGGTGTTCTTATTCCGGCAACAACATCTTCCCCTTGAGCATTGAGCAGATATTCTCCATAAATCTTTTTCTCACCGGTAGCCGGGTCTCTGGTAAAGCCAACTCCGGTACCCGAATCGTTCCCCATATTTCCGAATACCATAATCTGAACATTAACCGCTGTTCCCCAGTGTTCAGGAATTCTGTTAATTTTGCGGTAGTTAATGGCTCTTTTAGTATTCCAGGAGGCAAAAACGGCATCTTTAGCCATATCCAGCTGCTTAAAAGGATCCTGAGGAAACTCAGTCCTTTTCTCTTTTTCTATCAACTTTTTAAACTCTTCTACTAGCTCCTTAAGATTGTCTGCGGTTAAATCAATATCCTCCTTCACCTGATGGCTCTTTTTTTTCTCCTCCAATAATTCCTCAAATTTTTCTGCTCCTATCCCTAAAACCACGTGTCCAAACATCTGAATAAGTCTTCTGTAGGCATCGTAGGCAAAACGTGGATTCCCTGCTTGGTCCACCAGGCCCTTTATCGTGTCATCATTCACGCCTAAATTGAGCACCGTATCCATCATTCCCGGCATGGATATCCTTGCCCCTGAGCGAACCGAAACCAATAGAGGATTATCGGCATCACCGAATCTTTTATGACTCACTTTCTCGATTTTATTTAAATTCTCCCTTATCTCAGCCTCCAGGTTTTCTGGATAACGGTGATTTTTGGTGTAGTATGTGCATACTTCGGTACTAATGGTAAAACCAGGAGGAACTCGGATGCCTAAATTGGCCATTTCAGCAAGATTTGCTCCCTTTCCTCCCAGAATATTTCGCATCTTTGTTGATCCATCACCCCTATTTTGCGCAAAAAAATATACATACCCCCCCATTTTTCTCCTCATTCAATCTTTCTTTTTCACTTTCTTATCTTATTTTTATGTTTTTTTCAACCCCTTTTCTTCAAGATACATCTATTATAATAAAACATTTATCCCTGTCAAGTGCCTTCAAAAAATCCCCAGTTAAAAAATCAGAAATCAGGGATTATTACTCAGTTTCAGTGATTAGTACTGATCCCTGCCTACTAATTACTGACTGCTGATGACTTACTTTTTAGGAGATATACTCTTTAGATACTTGTAAAAATCACTGTCGGAGGTTAAAAGTAGCCAGGTCTTCTCATTTAGTGTTCCTTTGTAAGTATCCAGGGTCTTCAAGAAGGAATAGAATTCAGGATCTTTATTGTAAGCTTTAGCATAAATCTTGGTAGCCTCAGCGTCAGCTTTACCCGTAATCTCTTGTGCTCTTCGGTAAGCCTGAGAGGTGATCTTCTGCTGCTCCTTCTCTCTCATTCCCTCAATCTCAGCCTTTTTTCCTTGACCCTCGGCACGATATTGTTCAGCCACCCTTTTTCTCTCGGCAATCATTCTGGCATAAACCCCTTGTCTTACCCGCTCCACATAGTTGAGCCTCTTAATCCTGACATCAATTAACTCTATTCCGAATTCGGGGACGAGCGCAGAGGCCTCCTCTAGAATCATTCGACTTATCTTTTCCCGACCATACTTCACTTCACCTATCTTCTCTTCAATCTCTAGACTTACCTCTGTTTCAACAAACCTCCTCTCTGAATTTCTCACCAGCTCATAGAGAAGGTGGCGGGTGATTTGATTTCTAGTAGCAGAATCGATGATATCATCGAGCCTGCCAAGAGCCGTCCTTTCACTTCCTACCGTCTGGAGAAACTTAAGGGGATCAATAATTCTCCAACGGGCGGTGGTATCGACCCAGATATATCTTTTATCCTTAGTAGGAACCTGGGTAGGAAGACCATCCCAGGCCAAAAGGCGCTTCTCGAAATAGTTTACCTTCTGGATGAAAGGCTTCTTGAGGCGAAGGCCAGCTTCGGTTATGGGTTTTCCAATTGGCTCACCAAACTGGGTAATGATCACCTGTTGGGTCTGGTCTACCGTATACAAGGTGCCGCCCAGAATAATCAAACCTATCATAATCACCACTAATATAGGAACCAATCTTGTGAGTCTCATTACTCGCCTCCTTTTTCAGCCAGGGATAGTAGAGGAAGTATCCCCTTTTGGTCTACATCAATTATATAGGTTCTTCCTATCTTGGGTAGAATTTCTCCCAATGTTTCCAGATATAACCTTCTCTTGGTTACATCTTTAGCCATCTGATATTCCTTCCAGACAGCCACGAACTTATTAGCATCTCCCATGGATCGATTGACTCTGTTTACCGCATACCCTTCTGCCTGACTAATAGTCTTCTCTGCTTCTCCTTTTGCTCTGGGAATAACCTTATTATAAGCCTCCCAGGCCTGATTGATAGTTGTCTCTCTGTCCTGTTTTGCCACGTTGACCTCATTAAAGGAGTCTTTTACCGGATCAGGTGGGTTGACATCTTTTAACTTTACCGTGGTTACCTGAATTCCTACGTCGTAACTATCCAGAATTTGCTGAAGTTTTTCCTGTGTCTCTAATGCTACCTCTATTCGTCCCACTGTTAAGACCTCATCTACACTTCTGTCTCCCACTATCTGACGCATAGCCGACTCAGAGAGATCTCTGATCGTTTTCTGCACATCTCTCACCTTAAAAAGATAATTAATAGGATCCTTAATTTTGTATTGAACGATCCACTCCACCACTGCTACATTTAGATCACCGGTTAACATCAAAGACTCTTCTTCAAAGCGCTCCGGCGCATATATAGTTTCCACCCCGGCTCGCAGAGTCCTAAAGCCAAACTCCCCCTTAAAGATATACTTTACCTTAACCTTGGTTACTGTTTCGGCAAAGGGAATTTTAAAATGAAGTCCCGGCTCAGTAGTCCTGACAAGTCTGCCCCATCTCTTAATCACTCCCACTTCCTCCGGTCCTATTGTATAAAAGAGAGAGATCAAAATGATTATCAAAATGATCCCTAAAATCCCCCAGCCAATCGTTTTCTTGGAAAGAGGCATAGGAAACCTAACCTCATCTCCTTCCTCATAAGCCATTTTTTCCTCCTTAAATTATATTCCTCTTTACTGAAAATTCTTTACTCCGTTAGAAATTTTGTCTCTAACGGAGTTTACCTTATCAACTCTAAATAATCCACTCCAGTTTTTCTTTATCTTTTCCCATTCAAAAAACCGAACCTCTTGTCCTGATGGCAGAATTAATTATCCAGACACACCTCCTTTTTTAACTTAGTATGTCAAACTCGTAGTATCAGTATATCAAACTCCCTATTAATTGCAAGCAAAGAATTTGACTTGATCGTACTGGGGAAGTATTGGTATCCTGTAGATTTATACGCGTATCGAGGGACTTTCCCCGCAGGAGCCTTATATCAGCCACCTTAATGAGTCTTGGAGTTGAGGAAGAAGAAAGACGTGATGTCTGACGAGCGGGGCGAGGAGTTTCACGTCTTTCCCGAGACGAGATAGACGAGCAGAAATAATCCAAAGCGATATACAGCGACGAAGGGGAAGAGTCCCGAGATTCTCTTGACTTTTACCAATGGTGGGGTAGAATGGACTACTGGCAGGCAAGGGCTTTGAGTACTTGACCAGAGCAGTTTAAGGAGTAGAAAAGCGCAAAAATTATGGTAAGGAGCCGAAGATGAGCCTCAAGGAAGATATTCTAGAGATAGCCAGACAGGCTAAATTTTCTAGTCAAAGATTGGCTAACCTGTCCTCAAAGATAAAGGATGAGGTCCTCTCAAGAATGGCCGAGGCCATCGAAACCAATGCCAGAAGAATAAAAGAGGAAAACTGCAAAGATGTGGCCTCAGCCGGAGAAAAAGGATTATCTGGTGCCTTAATAGACAGATTAACCTTAAACGATAAGAGGATCAGACAGATGGCCGATAGCCTAAGACAGATGGCTAGACTGGAGGATCCTATAGGAAAAGTGGATAAAATGTGGAGAAGACCAAATGGACTTTTGATTGGTAAAGTAATCGTTCCCCTGGGAGTAATAGGCATTATTTATGAGGCACGGCCCAACGTCACGGTAGATGCTGCTGCACTCTGTCTAAAGGCGGGAAACGCTACCATCTTAAGAGGAGGATCTGAGGCCATCCATTCTAATATCTGTCTGGCCGATCTTTTGATAAAAGTAATAGAGGAGGCAGAACTTCCCACAGGATCTATTCAATTAATAAGAACCACGGATAGAAATGCCATAATGGAGATGTTAAAGCAGGATGAATATATCGACGTCATCATTCCACGAGGAGGAGAAAGCCTCATTCGTACAGTTACTGAAAACTCCACCATTCCGGTAATTAAGCATTATAAAGGCGTGTGTCACACCTATGTAGATGAAGAGGCAGATTTAGACATGGCTGAGAAAATTGCCTTCAACGCTAAGGTTCAGCGACCAGGAGTTTGTAATGCTATGGAAACCCTTCTGGTAGATGAAAAGATTGCCGCTCAATTTCTACCAGGCATAATTAAAAAATTTCAAGGAGCAGGAGTGGAGGTTCGAGGAGATGAAAAGACCTGCAAAATAGCGGAAGGAATCAAGACCGCTACTGAGGAGGACTGGCAGACTGAGTATCTCGATCTTATTCTCTCTGTTAAAGTGGTGAAAGGAATCGAGGCCGCTATCCATCATATCAATAGATATGGCTCCCATCACTCTGATGCTATCGTTACCGAAAATTTAAGAAAATCGAGGAAATTCTTGCAGGAGGTTGACTCAGCGGCCGTTTATGTGAACGCCTCCACCCGGTTTACTGACGGAGGTGAGTTTGGTCTGGGAGCAGAGATAGGCATAAGTACCCAGAAATTGCACGCTCGAGGCCCCATGGGAGTATGCGAGTTGACTAGCAGCAAGTTTATTATATTAGGGGACGGACAGATAAGAGAATAGAGACGTAGTAAGATGAAAATTATTAAGATAGATCCTGACCATCCGGAAGAGAAGAAAATAGAGAAAGCCATTCAAATATTGAAAAAGGGTAAGATAGTAGCCTTTCCCACTGATACAGTCTATGGTCTCGGAGTTAGTGCTGAGAATGAGGCAGCCATAAAGAGACTCTACCAGGTGAAAAAAAGGCCATTAGATAAACCTATGACCCTGTTCTTAAGAAAAAAAGGAGGCTTCATACGGTTCGCCCAGGCTGTTCCGCTTTTTGCTCAAAGGTTGATAAATGAGTTCTGGCCCGGTCCCCTTACTTTGATCTTTAAGGCAAACCAGGGCAGTCCTCCCAGTCTCATCAGCAAACAAGGAAAAATTGGACTAAGATTCTCGGCACATTCTATTCCCCGGACAATTATGGAAAAAGGAAGGATTCTTTTGGCGACCACCAGTGCTAATCTGTCTGGCCAATTCACCCCTTCTACTTCTGGGGACCTGGATAAAGCGTTATTAGAGGGTATAGATCTTCTCATCGATGGAGGAGAGAGTCTGCTAGGCGAGGAATCTACCATAGTAGATGTTACTCGGTTTCCTCCTCTTTTGATCAGGGAAGGGTGGTTACTCCCAGCCCAAATAGAGAAAGTATGGCAGGGAAAAGGAGATGTTCTCTTTGTCTGCACAGGCAATACATGTCGAAGTCCTATGGCAGAGGGTCTATTGAAAAAGCTATGGCCTCAAAGAAAAAAAAATGAGATAAAAATAGATTCGGCAGGAACAAGTGCCCTGCCCGGCTTGCCCTCAACTTCTTTAACCCAAAAAATAATGAAAGAAAAGGGAGTAGATATCTCTTACCATGAGAGTAAGCCTTTAAACCAAAAGATGGTGGAAGAGGCTGATTTAATCTTAGTAATGGAAAAGATGCATAAAAACAAAGTCCTGGATCTCTCCTCTTTAGCCGAAGGCAAGGTCTTCTTGCTTAAAGAATTTGGTTTAGGAGTAGATGAAGAAATTCTTGATCCTATGGGGGGATCCGAAGAGAGCTACCGAGAATGCGCAAGGGAGATTGAAAAAAATATAGAAGGCGTGCTGGAAAAATTGATGGGCTGTGGCAAATGAAGGAAAAACGACCTTCCTGGGACGAATACTTTACGCAGATTACTCATTTAGTAGCTACTCGCTCCACCTGCTTGAGGCGAAAGGTGGGAGCTTTATTGGTCAAGGAAAAGAGAATTCTTTCTACCGGGTATAATGGTGCCCCTCGTAATTTACCTCATTGCAGAGAAGTGGGATGTCTTCGTGGTAAACTAAATATCCCCTCCGGGGAAAGACAAGAGATCTGTCGGGGTCTGCATGCTGAACAAAACGCCATAATTCAAGCTGCTTTATACGGAATAAGTATCAAGAACTCAATCCTCTACTGCACCCACCAACCCTGTATGACCTGCAGTAAGATGATAATAAATGCAGGAATAAAAAGAATTATTTTCCAGGGTGAGTATCCTGATCCCCTGGCTCGCCAAATGCTTGAAGAAGCCGAAGTTGAACTAATCAAAATGGGAGAGGAAAATGCCGGAAGAGGCTCTGAAAAGAATAGAAAAAGCGGAAAGTGAGGCAAAGAGAATACTGGAGGAAGGAAGAAAGAAAAAAGAAAAGATGTTGGAACAGGCTCGACAAAAAAGTGAAGAAATTCTCACCCAAGCCGAGAAAGAGGGAAAAAGAGAAGGAGAAAAAATAAAAGAGAAGCTACAAAAAGAAGCGGAGGAAGAAATAAAAAGAATCAGGGAAGAGTTTGAGAAAAAACAAAGAAATATCGAGAATCAGAAAAGGAAAAATCTAGCTCAGGTAATAGAATTCATTGTTGAAAGGGCAAAACAGTGGCTCTCTATGAGATGAGGAAGGTATATATTATTGGAGATCTTAGTCTTCGAGATTCTATCATAAAAAGACTGGGAGACTTAGCGCTTTTGCAGCCCGGGAAGATTGATGAAAAGACGATAACCTCATCCTTCAAGCCAACCCAGATGAAGACAGAGGAGCTGGACGATAAACTTTCTCGGCTCAATTGGACCATTAAATACCTGGAGCAGTTTGATGAGAAAAAAACCTCATTAGGATTTTTCCCGGCTAAGACCATAATAAAAGAAAAGGATTTTTCCACATGGATTGAAAGTTTTGACTGGCAGAAAATCCAAAAAAGATGCCAGGGGCTCGAAGAAGAAACGGAAATTCTCAAGGAAGAAAAAAATAATCTTGAAGAAAAGTATTCACTTCTTTTGCCCTGGAGGCAGCTACCTATCTCTACGGAAAGATTAGAGGAAGGAAGATGGGTTGACTACCAGCTGGGAATGATTCGCCTCGAGCTAGAAGATCTCTTTCGGAAAGAACTGGAGAAACTGGAGGCAACCCATTTAAATATCATTAAAGAAGAGGCGGGTAATCTTTTCTTCTTACTTATCTTCCTCAAGGAAAACCGGGAGAAGTTAGAATCAATTTTCCAGAGATTAAAAGTAGAAAAGGCTCAGCTTAAGGAATTCGGAGTCCCGGAGAGAAAACTAAAGGAAATTCGCCAAAGAATCGACCACATAAAAAATCAAATAGGGAAGATCAAGGAAGAATCAAAGAGAATTTGCCGGGAAAAAATCAGATTCATGGCACTATACGACCATTTTTATCATTTGCGTCAGGAAAGAAAGGTAGCGGCAAATACCAGATCAAGCCCCTACACCTTCCTCCTGGAAGGATGGATTAAAGAGGTTGATTTAGCCAAACTGAAGGCCGGACTAAAAGATTTTTCATCCCTCGAAATCGTGGTAAGAAAGCCTCATCAAAATGAGGAAAGTAAGGTTCCCGTTGCCCTTCATAATGCCTCTCCTTTCAAACCATTCGAGCTGGTAACCAATCTTTATGGAATACCCCGGTACTTTGAAATTGACCCCACTCCCTTTCTGGCCCCTTTCTTTGCTCTTTTTCTGGCCATTTGTTTAACTGATGGTGGTTACGGGATCATTTTATTGGTACTTTCCTACCTGATGGTTAAAAAATTTAAGGTCGAGGGAGGAGCAAAGAAACTATTCAACATGTTGTTCATAGTTGGATTTGTTACTTTAGGGATAGGAATCATCACCGGAGGTGTCTTTGGAATTGAGTTTACTCATCTTCCCGCATCTTTAGGTTTTTTAAAAAAATTGGCCTTATTAAATCCCATGAGAGACCCTATGACATTTCTGGCCATCTGTCTGGGTCTGGGACTCATTCATTTATTGCTGGGGATAGGTCTGGAAGTATGGGAAGATCTAAGAAGAAAAGATATAGTCTCGGCGGTGCTGGATCATGCCTCCTGGATCGTACTCATTCTGGGAATACTCCTTGTGGCTATGCCTATTTCGAAAGGTTTCCTTTTAGGAGCTGGTTCAGCAACTACCCAGGGAGCTAACCCCGGACCGAATATAGCTATGTCCTTCTCCTTTCAAAACCTTGCCAGAATCTGGAATGCACTACCAGGATATTCCCGCGTGGGTCTGGTAATGTCTCTCTGGGGTGTGATGGCTCTATTTCTCTTTGTGGGAAGAAAAAGCAAAAATATCTTTATCAGATTGGCTAAAGGAGGTTATGAGCTCTATGGAATAGTTCAACTCTTTGCTGATGTCCTTTCCTATTCCCGACTTTTAGCCCTGGGTCTAGCCACTGGCGTAATCGCTACCGTAGTCAATACTATAGCGCTAATGACCTATGGTATTCCTTTTATTGGCCCTGTGCTCATGGTGATGATTCTTATAGGGGGTCATCTAGGCAACCTAGTCATAAATTGTCTTTCTGGGTTTATCCATACCTCTCGTCTTCAGTTTGTAGAATTCTTTGGCAAGTTCTATCAAGGAGGAGGGAAAAGCTTTAGACCATTCCGGCGAGAAGGAAAGTACGTAGCCATACGGTAGAATAGAGGAGAAGAAAGTTGCAGAGTTTTCAATTTTACCTTCCTACCAGAGTTTATTTCGGAAAAGGAGTGATAGAAAAAGTAGGAGAAGAGGCTAAAAAACTGGGTAAAAGAGCTTTAGTTGTCACAGGTGGAAAATCCGCTAGAAGGATGGGAGTTTTGCAAAAAGTAGAAGACTCTCTCAAGAAAATGGGAGTAAAGACAATTCTTTTTGAGGGAGTGGAGGCCAACCCGAGTCTGGAGACGATAAAGAGAGGCATGAATCTTGCTAAAAAGGAAAAGTGCCAGATTATTGTGGGACTGGGAGGAGGAAGCCCCATGGATGCAGCCAAGGGAATTGCGGTCTCATCCACCAACCCAGGCGGCTTTACCCAATACTTGGGAAGAAATAAACTGAAAGAGGTTCCGCTTCCAGTGATAGCCATTCCCACTACCGCAGGAACAGGGAGTGAAGTAACTCCTTATGCAGTCTTTACTACGACAGATGGGAAGCACCAAAAAAAAATTATGGCTGATGATTTTATTTTTCCTAAAGTAGCTTTGGTTGACCCGGAGCTCACCTTATCCTTACCCGCATCGGTTACCGCCGACACAGGAATAGATGCCCTCTCCCATGCCATTGAGGGTCTTATCTCTAATAGCTCGCAGCCCCTTAGCGATTGTTTAGCCCTGGAAGCAATTAAACTTCTCTCTACCAACCTACCAGAAGTAGCAAGAAATCCTCAGGATATAGAGGTCCGGGACCCGATTTTATATGCTTCTCTCCTGGCAGGGATGGTTATCGCTCAAACCGGCACTATCATCGTTCACGGAATGAGTTACCGGCTAACTACCGATTTAGATCTTCCTCATGGAAGAGCCTGTGCAATTCTTCTTCCCTGGGTATGTGAGTTTAATCTTAAGAGCAGCCCTGCTAAACTCACCTCTTTGGCTAAAAGTTTAGGAGAAGACGTAGAAAATCTATCTCAAGAGGAAGCTGGCCAAAGGGTAGTCAATCGATTAAGAGAACTTCTCTTACAGGTGGGTCTTTCTCAGGATTTAAGTTCGAGGAAAATAGAAGAATCCCAGATTAGGGA
>Ga0209977_10000074_pt1 | contig 35914 bp, 55 predicted proteins | sample SumtaG_2_FD_183113 | JGI IMG/M metagenome (GOLD analysis project Ga0209977, IMG submission 183113) | Deep subsurface microbial communities from Indian Ocean to uncover new lineages of life (NeLLi) - Sumatra_00607 metaG (SPAdes) (version 2) | ecosystem: Environmental > Aquatic > Marine > Oceanic...
GCATAAGCACGATAGCGGTTGTCCTTACCCTCTACGGCACGAATCGGCGTAGTGACCGCACGTCTGACGACCTCTTTGAAGTCATGCTCAACTTCCACCCAATTCATGCGCTCCTCGAAAGTGACTGTGCCATCGGAGAATGTGTACCCAACCTTGTACATATGACCGCCGACTGTAGTAACCAGGTAGTCATCGAATATCATGTCCGCGTACGCATACGGTCCACCCGACGTGTTGAACTTGGCTGAAAACTCCAGCCGAATCAGTCGCCCTCGCTCATCAAATGACCAATCGCGTTTGCTAGCGACTGCACTGTTCGCCACCTTGATGGCATAGGCATCACAACTTGCCCCACCCTTTGGCTTGGCCTTACCAGCCTTGCAGCGTGACAGAGCAGAGTTGGCTGTTGCCACCCACTGACGTTTCTGCTTGGATGACAAGCCCTTTTTATGTTTGTCAACATCCTTTACTGTCCAAGGCATTTCAGTTCCTCCTATGGATGATCCTCCACCCACTTGACTGCCTCCTCGCGGGGACTCCCACGTGCCAGATAGTTCTGGTACCTCATCGCGTGGTCATACGTTCCCACGAATTCATAGCTGTGGTACGTAGCGGCCCTACGGGAGCCTTGTGTTTCAAACTGCCACGCATTCTCATCTGCACGTAACAGATCACGTAGGACCTGTGGTCTCCAGATTGCAGCCTGCAATGATATCGCATACGGCTCAGCCTTATCAATAATTCCAATGGTGTCCACACTCTCGATCTCAATCGTGGGACCAGGAATGGGCACCAACCGAACCATTCCCACCGTACTGACCTCCATAGTACCCATTGCAACACTCAGTAACTCGTGATTAATCTCAGTTACAATGTAATCCTCCAACATGAGCATGAACGGTTCATTGTCCTCCAATTCCTCAACGCAGCTTAACATGGTCGCACTCCAGCCCTCATCTGGACCAACCAACACACATCCAACTTCGTTCCGCACAGGGGGAACAAATGTGTTCGAGATAACAGTTATTGGGCCTGGGAAGTCAGGCCATGCCCGATACCAATACTTGAGAAAGATTGGAACCACATATGCATGAGCATCACAAGTCGGTACTACAACTCTCATGTTCCCTCCTTCTGCGCTGCCCGTACAGCACGTCTGAGTGCATTCTCATTACGGCGAAGGAATGTCGGTCTGTAGGCTTTCATAGCCATTTGAGGATATGGCTTGGGTCTGATGCCCTTCCAGAACACCTTCCTGCGATACACCCATCTCCCCTCACGTCCCATAAACCTCAGTGTCGCTCTCGATGCAGTACGTCTGCGTTTCCTGGACAGCATCCGGTTTGGCGGCTGTCTATGAATCCTGGGGCGAATGGTGCGTCCCTCGACGCCCCTCACATGCCACCACCAAAGCTTGGCGACCGGGCCAGTTGGAGTCACGTCAACCTGAATGCCCCTCTTGGTCACCTGATGCTCCACTTCAAAGTCAGGCTTCTTCTTCCACTTTGAGACAACCTCAGCATTTGCCTGTGCAAGCCCAGGCCCAATGTGATTCCTGTACTCCAACTCAATCACGCGACGAAACGCTCTCACATTAGCGTAGAGACCACGTGTACGGAAGTATCTCATGTGTACTGGCATCGCTACATCCTCAGGATTGATCCGTCTCGATACACGCGCACCCAAGGCCCCCACATACGTATGTCGTACAGTTTTGCCTCATCCAACTCGACACCCTTCATGATACCAGGTGGTACAATACGTTCCAGAGCAGCCCACCTTCTTGCCTCCTCTGTTGTGATGATTCCGTCTGGTTCTCCACGGTTTGGCGATGACTCCCACATTAGGCGAATGTTCTTCAATTTCTGGTTATCAATCTCCGCCTTCTGCATATCATCTTCATCATCCCGAAAGTCGAATCTGAATCTGATGCTCTGGGGTAGACTGAGTGGACTATTCAATTGCCGTTCAATCATCGCAAAGATGATGCCCTCACCCTTTGCCTTGGCCTTTCTGTACTGGATCTCCGCCTCAGTTGCAGTGCCCAGGGGTCCACCTGTAACAGGCCAAATCTCCCGTGGGGCCATCCGAAGTGCCAGAGCAAATGAGTACACTGCAATCTCTACACATGTTCTCTCATCATAATGCTCGGGCAGGCTTGAGAACTCAAACATATCTGCTTCCGTCTTGTAGGCAGGATCAATACCACATACCACTAAGATATCACGCCAGGTAGTATTGCCCTCGTTACGCTGCCTGGCATCGTACTTCTTCATGATATCCAGCCACTGCTGATCGGTGAGGTTACTCAGGATCAGCAATGCAGCCGGAGGTAGATCACTCAATCGTTCTCGCTTGTATCGAACGATGTCCATCAGTATCAATGCAGTTGAGATTGCTCGACTCACTGAGCAGAACCCAATTCCATAGTAGTTCTCGCGTCCGTCTGGCAGGTCAACGATCTTCATGACATGTGAGCGATGGAGCTTCCTCCATATATCACCATCATTGTATCGGACTGGATACTCTGGATCCTTCCGATTCCTACACTTCGATTCATCCAAGTGCGCAAATCCCAGAGCAGGCCCATCCTGGTCAGTCGCCGATGTCCGATGCCTCTCGCACAGGCCACCTGAGTCACGTGACAGGTAAGCCATGACCCAGGGTGGGATCATCCTATCCCATCCATCGCCAAAGTTTGATCCATGTAAAAGAGCGTTACGATACGCAGTAGCAATTGTTAATGGTCCTTCAATGTACCAACTGGCCGCAACCACCTTGGCCACCATCGTGGATAATGCTCCAGCCAGTATATCATTCCCTGTACGATGCCAGAACTTCCACAGCCACTCATCACGTCTTGGACTCCAGTACGGTGGGGCTTCATATATGGTAGCACCAACAGACATGACGAATGCCTGGGCCCAATCTGAAAACGAGGCATCATCAGCCTGGGCTGCTCTGTCCTTCTGGACCCACTTCTGAACTGTGCTAGCCAAGATTCAACCTCAGACATTCTTTGTTTGCCATTGAGCTTGCAACCAGTAAGTCAATTGGATGTAGAGTGATGCCATGGCCCTGCTTACGATCAGGCTTGATAAATCGCAAGTTCTTACCATCCTGTGTAGCACTGGCATGGTCTACATGCTTTCGGATCAAGGCCCCGCCAATATGTGATATCTGTTTCTGTAGGATCATCTCATATAATTGCTTATCCGCAACAGCACGTTCCTGTCCTTGACTGAATGCCCTGAATCGTCTCCCAAGATTCCTGGTCAGATCAGTACATAACTTATGGAGCTGGTACTCATCATAGGCGTACTCGACAACGTTCCACTCCATGGTGATGTTTCGGATCCACTTCTCCATGGTCTCAGTGAGATCAATCTTACCACCCACAGGTGGCTCCCAGGCCTTGTAGGCACGAATGGCTGTCTCTCTGGGATTCGCGGGATGGCGTGAAATAGCGACAGCTGCACAACTATCGTGACTTACGGAAGCATCCAGCCCAACCACGACTGGGGTACGGTTATCCAATGGAGGTAGTTCCACGCCATCCCTAACGACGTCCTCGCAGGCATCCCACCACTCGATCTGTATTGCTTTCTCAACTGCTCCAATCCACATGTTACGATGGATACGGTCAAACTCTGTGGTACGGAGAATGGCGCGCTCCTGGGTATAGTATTCGGGTGTCTGCCACGCCATCCGTGGTTCGTGGTCCCAGTAGCAAAACAGCTTTGCTGGAACATTGACTCGCACAGGCAGGTCAGAATAGAAGAACAGAGGATGCTTGTGAGACTTCTCTGTGCCAATCTTGTAAAGGTTCTCAAGCGTTATGCTCTCATTACTATATCCCGCATAACTTTCAACCCACCGCATCGCATGGCCCCATCTGGTGGGTGGTACAGTCATCTCAGTGAATAGCCGTTCCTTATGCTCATGGCGATAGCCCCACATCTCAGACCAAACTGTTAAGCCTGGATTCGCCCCAGCCTGCCCAGTTGGATCACATGGAATAGCCTCGATCAGGGTCTCATTGGGTAATGTAATCTTGGGCTTGGTAACGTACCATGTTCCCATCAGCCCTCCAACTGCGCGTGACAATTTGACGGACTGCTTAATTGCTGATAGGATTCTGTCAGATGACTGCTTGCCATCGTTAGCAATACAGTAAATCTCATTGAATGAACCTGCCGTGGCAGCATACCAGGCAGCCATTCCTGCAGCCACTCGCGTCTTGCCACTCTTCTTGGGCGCAGAGTACAACACCGTAACCCACTTGAACAAGCCCTTGGCATCTCGTTCAACTGCAGCACGGATTATCTGTTTCTGATGCTCCGCAAGTATGATTGGCCCTGCTGGTAGTAGATCGCCGGTCAGCGGATCACGTGGATCCGCCAGGTAGAAGTGTGTCTCCATCCACGTTACCGGATCGGAGTCTACTAACCTCAGCAGCGCCTCCCTGTCTTGCCGCGATAATCTGTTGTGCACGGTCGATTAACTCCACATCACTGATTATATTGTACTGCTGGCCGATGAGTACCAGTGAGCCTTCCCCATCCCCCTCACCAAGTGCCAGGCGTTCCAGCCTCACACCAACCTCAGCCAGCTTCACAATCTGGTTTGAGGTCAGTGCACTCTTGAGTGTTATCTCGCCATTGGGTCCCCTGGTATACAGAATGGTCTTCAGTTCGGCCAGGGCCTCTGCAGCCTTTCGTCTCATCGTACGCCCTAGGTCTGCAGTCTCAACTCTGGCCTTGACGCGACTTGCTTCCAACTCCTTCCGGTACTTGTCATCCATGTACCGATCATATGCGAATGCCCGTTCTCGCCAGTGGAACTGATTACAGTAGCGGCCGAAGTTCATTGAGGGAACCACTCTGTCCCCATGGGGAGTGCTCGCCCTCTCTAGTGTATGTCCTGAGACTAGCTCATAGGTGTGTTTGATGGTACGTTTCCCAGGATCCAAGTCACGGAAGACAACGAATGCTTCCCATGCCATATCAGACTCACCAGGCTGGCGCTCCCATAAGTCCCGATCTGTAACTAGCTGCACAGGGCCGATGGGCACAATATCAAGTTCTTTTGATGCGTCTGAGCTCATCTATCTCCACCTGGGTGTTGTGGCTGGGTCTTGGTCTCACATTCAAGACCTCACAGACAATCACGTAGTTCTTCATCACGAGACTCAGCCTATCACCCACGCATAGTATTGGAGCCTGACTGACTGTCTTGGCTTGAGGGCAGCATTGACTGCGTCGGCCATGCTTACTTGGGTAGCCATTGGGTTGACTGGCTGTATTCTTCATCTCCCTATAATTATACTACATCTTCTTGGTAAAATCCACCAGGAACTTCTCTGACTTTACAAAGTGTGGAAGTGCAGAGCATGATTTCCCACACCTAGTTGTTGGAGGTGTGCCAACAGGATAGGAAAAGTTGGCAATAGTTATTACTAGGGTAGGGGGTATAGGTAAGATTTATTTTTCATAAATTTATAAGGTTATATTTACCTAATATTTACCTATAGGGTATATAATATAGATAGTAGGATAGGGTAAGGAAAGAGAGAGAGAAAGACCTAGACCTACTAAGAAGGATAGGACTTTAATAATACTAGGTAAAGCTAGAATAGGGGAAGGAAAGACCCTCCCCTAATATATAGATAGAATAGGAGAAAGTAGATGCCTACTAGTAAGAAGTTAGCTAAGGCCCTAGAACTAGAGGAGGGAGAGTTAGTTAGTATAGCCTATAGTTCTAGGCTAGAAACCTATCTAGTATTTATAGTAAAGGAAAGGGAGATAGCCCCTATAGACCCTTCCTTTCTAGAGATAGTTTCTACTAAAGACCTAGGGGAACTAGTAGAGGAGTTACTTAGGATAGGGTAGGAAGGAAGACCTATCCCTAATATATAAGGAAAGGTGGTGAGATAGATGAATAAAGAGAGCGGCCAGGGCCTTATAGAGTACGCTATTATCCTACTCTTAGTAGGAATAGTAGTAGCTATTCTAGTAAGTATAATCGGGGCGGCAGCCCCAGAACTAGGGGACATCCTCCCCAACTTACTAGGTCTATAAAGGAATAGACCTTACCTAGTCCTTAACTAAGGTTAAGGACTAGACTAAGAACTAGTCCTAAACTAGTCCCCTCTAACCTAGTACCTTAATAATAGAATAGACTAGACCTATAGGAAGGTCTAGCACCCTAGAACTAGATAGACTATACCCCTATACCCTATCTAACCTATAAGGAGAATAAAATGGCTAAAGATAAGGTGCAGGAACAGAAAGTAATCTATCTGGATCTGAAAGCAGTAACCAAGTACGCAGGATTCGCCCACGACATCTATACCCGTCAGCTACTCAGGCAGGGTAAGTTCGATTCCCCTATCCCGCCCGTCAAAGAGGAGCATAAAGGGTATTGGAAGTGGATGATCGCCCAGGTCAGTGTAGACCACTACCTGCAGTCCCGTAAGGTCAGAACGGGTAAGCGCCGCTTTATCCTCAAAATGGACCTAGAGGATGCGGTCAGGGCGCGGAAAGCCTTAAGGGCGGCAGGGATAGAGTTTGATCTGGCCCTTTCTTACAAGAAAAAGGCCAAGGACACCAAGTAACCAACTAGTATAGGGGTATAGTTTATAGGAGCCACCCACCAGGGTGGCTTCTTTTTTTACCTACTACACTGGGTACTACCTGCCATCTGGAGGCCCACTTACTGGGTATAGTCCACTACTGGATGGGACCTACATCACCCACAGAGTGGCCCCTCCTGTACCCTACCTGCAAATGTCATCTCTCCAGGTCCAGACAAAGTCTGGTCCGCAGAGTCTGGACCAAACAGAACTTATATGCTATAATTAGAGACAGGAGGATGTGGTGATGGATGACAAACAGGAAGCACAGATGATGGCTGAGAATGGTATCCCCATCCCAGACATCGCCAATGAGTTGAATGTGTCTGTTCCTACTGTGTATGGATGGATCCAGACTGATGCCCTAGCAGAACAGCGACAACAGCGTAACGTTATGATAGTGGCCGCATATGGTGATGGGTGGACCATTGCCAAGCTGTGCTCCACATTCAATATCTCCCAGGGCACTGTGTACAACGTACTCCACTCCAGTGATACACCACTCAGACGTCCACGTGGTAACAAGTTCAATGGTGATCGCATCGAGAAGATGTATCTTGATGGTGTCAAGGTGTGTGTGATTGTCAGTGCAGCAGGATGCTCCCTAACAACTTTGTACAGAATCTTGGATCAGAGAGACATTCCCAGGAGACAAGCCTTGTCTCTGTAGGAAAGGAATGAACACAGTTCACTCACATCACATCCTCCACCCAACACCGCACAGGCCAATGGCCCTTCCTATGTCAGCTACATCCAGAGGTGAACATTACTCTATTCTTACAATTCTATGCCCCCCCTAGGGAGGGAGAGAAACCTATAGAGGGGGGTATTTCTCTCTTCTCTCTCTCTCTCTCTCATTCTCTTCTTCTTCTTCTTCTTCTTACTTCTGGTAATAATAGAGTAAGACATTACTTATATCTCATACACATACACTCCCTAACAGGACTTCCCAGTTAGACTACAGAGTATGGACCCTCCACTTCCTTTAGAGTATAATAGACCTAAAGGAGATTAGATTGTATGGACACCAAGCCAATGTTCTTCCAAGTACCCACACACATCCACAAAGCCTTCAAGATCGCATGTGCGATACGAGGCGTCACAATGACTCAGACAATGGCCAGGATGATGAAACGCTACGCTGAGAATACATTGAAGCAGACAGAACAGCCACCACCCACTACCCATACTGTAGTCACCTAGGGACTTAGGGAATTTCTAGCCCTACCTACTACCTACAGTACCTTCCCATACCCCATCCTACTAATAAGTGGGAAGCCTAGTACAGAGTCTGGACTAATTTTTCTGTCTGTAGTATAATTAGGGTAGTACCTTTACCACCTTAACAGATAAAGTCCATATACACTATAAGTAGAAAGGAGTAGTACAGTGACACAGGAAAGTAAGCAGGGACAGGGACAGCAGGATAGGAAGCTCTTCAGACCCATTATCTCTATCCAACAGAGACTACGGGGAGAAGAAGCAGCCGCCTTCCTCGCAGAAGTCTCCCAGGCAGTAGATAGTACAGAGCCTGGCTCAGAGGAGAGACTACAGAAGGTAGGGGCAGTAGTAGCCAGGTGGAGTAAGTAGAGCCACTAGCATATACATAAAGAGGAAAGGAGAAGTATAGTGACACAGAAGGATCAGAACCAAAAGGCCAGGGAACTGGCCCAGGCCCTGGAGGACATCAAGAAGTCCACTGGTGCCACTGAGCTAGTAAAGGAGATGCAGGGAATGGCGAAGAAATGGAATCAGGCCAATCCCCACCGTCACAGCTGGGATGACCCCTTCGCAGAGGCCATCACTGGAATGATGAAGGTTCTAGCCAGCTGACCCTACACAAGGTAAGGAGAGTACAGTGACACAGGAAGGTACAGTACCTACACTCACAGAGTATCAGCCAGACATAGATCACAGGCTCACACAACTCCACTATGAGGGATCCAAGAGCGATAGCCCTACTGACTGGGCAGAGTGGATCATCCAGCAACTCCATGTTGTAGTAGAGGATGGGCTGCCAGAAGCCTACCATGGTGACATCCAGAGCTTCCAGGCAGACCTATGGATCGGGGACATGCCCTGGATAGAATCCCTGGGTGCCAAGGTGGAAGAGGCCATCGAGGCGCACCCAGACTACCAGAGTCTCCGCACTAAGTTCCAGAAGAGATTCAACACACCCATCTGGGAGGCAGACCCTAACATGGATTAGAGACTGGTAGAGCTTATCTCCACCCCATCAGAGATAGGCTCCCACCAGGAGCCAATCCTGGACATCCTACAGAGAAGGAGGTGATATAAGATGGCGACCAATCAAGAGGACCCCAGAGTGGCATCCCACAGGTTTCCTCTCCTCACAGTTGTAGTAGAGCACGCTGAAACCTTGGCAGAGGCAGAGGCCACCGCCACCCAATGGATGGAGGAGAATGCACTGGATGGGGATTACGAGCTGGATGACTGGACACAGGATACAGTCACCCCAACCACCTGGCACTTCCATTATGTGGTAAAGTAGGGCTAGCACATAGACATCAGATGAAAGGAGGTGATATAGATGCCAGAACAGCAACAGACAGTAGGACCAGGCAAGAGGGTACATCGGATTAGTGTCTTCTGTATTTCAGGCTCTGATACCGTAGACTGTATGATCTACACCACCAAGGTGGATAGCCTGAAGATTCACTCCACCTATGGGTGCCTTACTGATCAGCAGTACAAGCACCTGGCCAGTGTAGTGAATGGAGCCGCAAGACGTGGTTACGGGGAAGTCGAAGCCCATGGCGCCATCCCTGGCTTCATATGGCACCAGGCAGCCTATGGACAGGCTTAAAACACAGCTTTGGCCTCACCAGATACCCAACGAGGCCAAGGCCACATAATAATCGCCCTGTGCGATTTGAGGAGGTTCAGATGTATACATACGAGGTGGTGACCACCAAGGTCATCGCAGAAGGGGTGGCCCAGTATGAGGGAGCCACCATTACGGAAGCAGAGTTTCGTGTCTGCGAACTTGGATCATTTGGCTTCATTACCAATGAGGAAGAGGCCAAGCGTACTATCACAGCACTCTATGGTGAGGAGGCAGTAGCCAGTACACTCCACTACAGCTTCAAAATCACCAGCAAGTATCCGCCCAAGTGGGACTGCTGGTCCTGCTTTGGAGTAGTGATCACCAACTATGAGAAGACAGAGTAGCCAGTCGAAACACCAGGTACAGGAGGGCCTGGTGTCTGACCAGGATTGGCCACCTGGCATTGAATAAGACAGGCCAACCAGGAGGTGGTATAGGTGCAGAAAGCGAAAGTAGAAGCAGCGACGAGGACAGTATTTGAGGAGATGGTCCGACTGGGTGACCTTTCACATAAGTCCTACGATTCAGTACATCGTCCATACACTCGCAAGAAGGTCCACCCCAAAAAGCGTCGCCAGAGCAGGAAGGCTGCAAAGCTGGCCCGACGCCACAACAGATCCAGAGGTGAGTGAGATGGACAAGACATTTTGGGACTTCAAGGAAGGTGAGTACCCACTACATAGGGCATTGAGGGCTGTGACAGCCTGTACTCTAGGCTTCAAGCCACCCAAACCATTCGGTGTTTGCAGCTACTGCCCTGCGCGACGCCTATGCTTACCGATAACAGCAGGAGTCATCGCTGCCGCCAAGCACAGACAGGCAGTGAGGACCAGGAGATAGTAAGATGGACAACAGGCGGTACAAGTACGAGTGGAGTGCGCTCGACTGGCTACTCCGATCAGACCTTCCCACAAGGGAAAGGGAGGCACAGATGGACAAGTACACAGCAACATTCGGTAAGGGCAGAAGTCGTATCCTCTCTGTCCACGCAGAGTCAGTCCAAGAGGCCGACACTGAGATCGAGAGACAGCTGTATCGTCCAGGCCGGCGTGCCCTTCTTGGGCAGTGGCAGGCAGGTGGCCGGAGGATGATGGTAAATGATGACAGTGAGTACGTTGTCAGTATCTTCGATACCAAGGAATATCGTCATCACCTTCGACAGGGGTCACTAGCAGATGAGCCCATCGCCCCAGGGGCTGCTGGCTCTTGGAAACGCTCAGTACAAGATGAGGAGGCACGGATACGCAGAGGGTACTACGTAGACGTGGTATGGGAGGAGACAGATGTATGACTGGAAATGCCCCAAGTGTGAGGTGATAATCACCTACTCATCGCTCGCAGCCAAGCATATGGCCATACGAGCAGGAGGCTGCCAGGGCTGTAGAGCCAAAGTGGCATTCGCAAGAAACCCCAGCTTGCTGGGCCTATTCACTGAGTTTTGGTCGAGAACCAATGGCTTTCCGGTAAGTTCATCCTGGACAGCCTCAGTCCCAGTATCAGCATAGGAGACATAGACTATGATTACCAAGTGGGAGGATTTGGTTGGGAAGACCATCACTGGAACCTACTACCACTCAGGTGGGGTCGTTCTCCTCCTGGAGGACGAGTTTGCAGTGATAGTTGGCAAAGAAGGTTACTACGATGAAGGCCCCACTGCTGATCTTGCCGACCTGGAGGGTCAGGACACACTTGAAGCCGCAGTCGCTGCTGAGGCCCCAGGAGCACAACAGCTCCTGGAGACATGCCAAGCCAGGCGTGTAGCGAAAGTGGAGGCACAAGAGAGACGGCGACTCAAGTATCTCGCAGACAAATACAAGGAGACAGACTGATGACCAAGGGACTCAGAGACGGAATCGGAGCACAAGGGAAGTTATGCTCCCAGTGCCAGAAAGATGTTAGCGGCAAGCCAGTAAAGCTCTGCAAGGAGTGTTATGGTACGTTTTGTCTGGTTTGCGCTGCATCTCATAGATGTAGAGAATAGGGGGAACAGACAGATGAAGACCAATAGACAACAGAACAATGCAAAAGCACGTAAGGACAAGGCCCGTCAGGAGCAGAGGCTCCAGGCCACCGTAGAGTATCTGCAGGAGAACAAAGCGTGGAACTGGCGCTGGCCAGGCCCTTCCGACCACACCAGGCTCCCGCGCAACTGCTGGTTCACCGGCCTCGCACCGCGTAACCCTAACCCCAGACACAATGGCAATGAGCTTCAGGGTACACACCCATACTTCGGCCCCAGTAAGAGGACGTTGAAGAGACGCCAGGCACGCCGTGGACTCCGGTCAGCCGAAACGTCAGCATTGGCCCGCACCATAGTGGGGACGTGAAATGAACATCAGCCTGATTGACCAGTTGACCATACTCAAGGATGAGTTGCTTGGACGGCCTGTGCCTGAGATGCCTTGTGATTTCTGTGGGCATCCAGTGCCTAGCCACCAGGTCCAGTTCTCCACTTCTGGATCATCATTCCATATCTGTTCGGAATGCCAGGGCGTGCTGGACAGCGGTCAGAGTCTAGTGGACCAGCAGGGATTCATCTGGATCCACTCACCACGTGGGTACAAATTCACGTGGACAGACTAACAAGGAGGATAGTATGAGTAGGCAAGCCAGAGGCCGAAGGTATGGCCCACGCAAGCCACAGCGCCCACCGGCGCAGCCAACCAAGCCCTGCCCAGACTGTTTTGGGATGGGAGTGGTCACCAATAGGAATGGCATAGTGGTGTACTGCCCTGTTTGTAAGGGCAGACGCAGAGTGCCCAAGTAGGAGGATATGGTGATCGAGATTCAAGGCTACAAACTCAAGCTCGACAAGGTCACTGAGGATAACATCATCGGAGTCTTCAATGAAGACTATGGACCAGTGGTTGTGTACGTCAGTGAGTTCCGGGGAGACTGGCTCCTTCACACACGTAAGTTCTGGAAGCCAGATGACGCGGACTACTTCGTACCCACCAAGAAGGGCACAGCTATTCCAGTCCAAGAGGCCGAGGAGTACGCACAGGCCATCTTTACTTGGACACAACTTATGAGGGAGAAGGCAAATGCCAAAGCCCAAGGTGGATAAACCTGGGCTGGACCCGCAGCAACTGATCAGGAGGTAAACATGTACACCATCGCTATGCTACTACTCACAGTTGGTATACTCACAATCATCATAGGCCACGCACAGCTGGTCCTTGAAGAGCACGTCATTGAGGATAGGCTGAAGAGGTTCTGTAGATGACACCCGACAAAGCCTTCATAGTGGGAATGCTGGTGGGCGTGCTCCTTATGTTTTTGCCTACCTACTCCGCAGTACTATGGGCTCAAGAGGTCCACATCTTGTGGTTAGCGGCCTGTGCGAATCGAACCGAGGAGGAAGAGTGTGATACGACATCCAGTTGATGAATTGGAGATCCAGGTGAGTGACGATGGTAATATCTACCTGGCCATTCAGTGCGATGGGCTTGGCAAGCAGTTTCGTCTCCAGATTGCAGCTCCTGAAGGGCCACCCACTGATGAGCTAAAGGCCAGGGAGGCTGTACTGAGATTTGTTAAGGCCAAGTACGGATATAGCCTGTTAATGAGGTTTGCAGAGCACTGTGATCTACTGCCTGGCTGTTGGCTGGCCTTGGTACACTCAGATGGAAGCGTTAACAGAGACAAAGTAATTGAGGAGGTAATATGTATGACAGAGTAAAGGGAAGTCCATCCCTTGGTAGGATACTGTTCAAGGCCAAGGCGAAAGGGCTACTGTGCCATCGCCGGGGCAGTACGGTATCTGTCTACTCAGGTGGACAGTGGATTACATTCTTCAGGATGAGCCCATTCACAGTGTGTAGGGCCACGCCAAGGAATCCTCGCATGGTCTACAGGAGCCCAGGATTCTTCTGTGATGAATGTGGAGGGGCACCCAGGATGGAACACTTTGGGTGTGAGGTGGGTTCACCCTCAGGCATGCAGCTCGTTTGTAAGAACTGTATGGATAATAGGAGTGGTAAGGCTACGGCCAAGGCTAAAGCCAAGCCTGTAGCTGATAAAGCTCCTACCCAACCTGCCAAGGATGGACTAAACACCCCATCTGTGTTATAATAGAGGGCAGTTAGGAAGACATTACAGACACCATCGAGACACAAGGTACAACATCAACAGGTTGAGGAAGTAAACCTATCAAGGGAAGGAGGTGATATAGATGCGAGCAGCGACATTTGATAAGAAAGAACAGGTCTGGACTCAGACGGTTGCATACAAAGAGTGGTACTCAGTCCGCGAGGTCTGTGTGTTACTCCAAACTGGCGGCCCCAGTGTGTATGGAGCCATCCGGCGTGGGACGCTCAAAGCCTACAAGGTGAACGGGTTCACTCGGGTCAAGCACGAGGACTTGGTGGCCTACATCGCCCGTCGTTTGGCTGGTGCTACCACGGTCATGCAGGGAGCCTTGCAGATTGAGGAGATTCTCCCGCAGAAGCTGGCTGAGAAGGCAGCCCAAGGTATGACCCCCGCGGGTGAGTTCGGTGAGGAGGAGACCGCAGATTTGTCCTTCCTGGAAGAGTAGACCATCCAGGCCAGTATAGGAGTGAGCTGGGTATGCCCAACTAGGTAGTCAGTGCAGAGGGGCCCAGTTCACTCCTAATTAGGAGAAGTGCAGTGAAAGTTCTCGCTCTGGATCCAGGTGAGACCACAGGATTTGTTCAGGCTGTTGTAGAGGAATTTGGGGACGCCATATATGTACAGATTGAGGAGACGGGACAGTGGGGTAACAAGACCACCCTCTCAGAGCATCTTGGCCTATTCAAGGTTGATGAGATTGTAATCGAAGACTACATCATCTATCCCAATAGAGTGCGAAGTCATATTGGAGACCGTGTCTTGACTGCACGTATCATTGGGATGATTGAATGGATTGCCTTCTATCACTACAACCTTGGACTGAACTACCAGATGGCGTCTCAGGCCAAGCAGAGATGGCCCAACAGTAGGATTGACTCCTATCTCCCCCTATGTTGGGATACGCTCATCCGATCTGTCCACGTGAAAGATGCCCTGAGACATCTACTGACCTTCATAGAGATAAAATTCGGTACAGAGAAGACAATCCATGTCAGACCATACGGATAATCTGCCCCAACACGTGAAGGATGCCATTAACGAACTCACTGCAGAGGAGTTTGGCAGCCTCTTCATAAGTATTGCTGAAGAGACTGGTGAGTTTGAGGGCCTGTGCTTCATCGGACCAGAGGGTAAGACATGTAGGTGGGCTGACCCAAGGCGTGCCAGGATACTACAGGTCATGGATGATCAGATTCGCAAGGAACTGGGGGACACTCCATGTCAAATGACCATGTAAGTAAACTCTATGAGTTTCAGGCCAGGGATGTTAATTACCTAGTTGAGCATGGCGGTGGTGGAGTGTGGCATGACCCTGGCCTTGGCAAGACCAGAATTGCCATTGTGGCCGCCAAGGGACTGGGTGGACCTATATTGGTGATCTGTCCCAACATGTTGAAACAGTGGTGGAAGCAGGAGATACTGGAGATGTATCCCAAGTCATCTATCACTATAGCAGGTACTGGAGGACGGTTTGGTAGTCGTAACGTTCTACAGTTGCCCGACAACCCCATTCCATTCTGGACGATCATCCACTACACTGGAGTCAGACTCAACCAAGACAACCTACGCAGGGTGCCCTGGAAGACAGTCATCTGCGATGAAGCCCACTACATCAAGAACAGAAAGGCCGCAAGGTCCAAGGCAGTGATGGACGTCACCCCAGGGTACGCCTATCGGCTAGCATTGACAGCCACCCCCTGCGGTAATAACGTAGCTGATATCTGGCATCAGCTCAGATGGATTGCCCCATACGTAGATGGACTACGTAGTTACTGGCGCTTCTATGAGACCTTTGTAAACTATGAGTATGTACGCCGTGGTGATCAGAAATATAGAGAGGTCAGGGGTGCCAAGAATGTGGAACTACTTGGCAAGGTAATGGCAGCCTATGGTATCAGACATAGTAAGAAGCAAGTAGCTGCCCATCTGCCACCCATTACAGATACATTCGTTCCTCTTGAGATGACCCCAGACCAGGCCAAGCTATATGGCACACTGAAGCGTAAGGCAGCAGTGGAGGTCACATTTCCTGCTGATCCTGGAGAACGGCCCACCAGGTTGGTGATTGCAAATACTCTGGTACGGCTACTCAGACTGGAGCAGTGGCTCAGCCATCCCTGGACATTTGTCAAGGGCATGAAGGGTGCCAAGCTGCAATGGCTACTGGAGTGGGCTGAGGGGTGTAAACATCAGACTGTTATCGCCACCAGGTTCAAGGCTTCAGCATATGAGATTGCCAAGATATTCAAGTCTGACAAAAGGTGTCGGTATGCAATCACAGGAGACCTTAGTGTTGGGGCACGTATGGAGATCATTGAAGACTGGAAAGGAGGCAATCAGCAGTTCCTAGTAGGCACCATCGGCACCATTGGTACCGGATTGAGTTTTGAAAATGCTCACTCCATGATTTGCTACGACCAGCTACATAGCACGATACAGATGGACCAGGTCAGACAGCGCATCCACCGAATCACCTCAGATCATCCAGTGGAGGTCATTTACCCGTATTGTCAAGGTACTACAAACGAGGTAATACTGGAAGCCTTCACAAAGCAGTACAAGCAGTTGCAGCTACTGAGACGATTCATAGAACATCTGAGACAGGAGAATGGTGAGTAGTGGAAGAATCGGAGTTGGTAACAGGAAGGGACATAGTACAGGTATTCGTCTCAGATCCATTCTGGAGACTGGTGTACCCAAAGTTCTATGAGGAGTGTGTAAAGACGCTATGGGGCAATGAGGACTTGAAACTGCTACAGGCTGCAATGGGCGTAATGACGATCTACAATAAACTGTGGGTGGTCCGCGATGCCAAGTACAATTGGACAAGAACAATGATAGGAGCCATTCCAGGAGGAACAGACTATGCGTGATATACATATCACCGACCTGAAAACATTCTCGACAGGTTGCCGACGTAAGTGGAACTGGTCCTCCGCCCTGCGGATGGGCTTACAGCATGCAATGATCCCACGTCCCCTATTCACGGGACAGCTAGTCCATGTTGGCCTGGATCACTACTACAAGAACGATGGGAACATGGACATTGGCATTGAGCATATGCAAGCATTCGCCAAGCACAGGGCGGGTGCTATTCAGGCACACGTCGGACCTATGTGGGAGGAGGAACGGGAGAGTGTCAATGCCTGCCATGAGATGTCCTACAAACTACTCAAGCACTACTCCCTATGGGCTCCAAAGTGGGATGAGCGATTCGAGGTGATTGGCACGGAACAGTTCTTTGATGTACCCATTCCAATTTCGCCCTGTGCGAGGGCAGGTGGATACACTCAGGCACTGAGACGTGGATGCTACATGGACAAGATGGGTCAACTGGTCTCGGGCCGGATACAGTTGTCAGGACGTATGGATGGTCTGATCCAAGACAAGGAGACTGGAGACATCTATGTCTTGGAGTTCAAGACAGCCAGAACATTGAAGAACGTGTCCTGGACATTCCGCGACTTGCAGGGACCCGCATACATGTACGCAGCCAGTTGGCTATATGAGAGGGACATCAAGGGCATTGTCTACCGGATGCTACGTAAGCGAGAGCCAGATGGTCTACTGCCCCTCAAGGCAGAGGGCAAGTTCAGCCAGAAGCAGAAGCAGAAGACATCATTCGAGTTTGTACTACACATCCTACGTGGCATGAGTGATGGAGATGAGGACGTATTCAGGGACTCATGCAGACAGAACAAGAAGCTGATCCGTGAGCTGCATGGCCGCAGGACACCACAGGGCAATGACTTCTTTATGGAGGCCATACTTCATAAGCCCAGGTCAGTGCTTGACAGTGCGATGACTACGGTGTACCACGAGGGACTACAGATGGTGGATCCAAACACTCCCATCTACGCGAATCCATCCTGGCTCAATTGCATGAACTGTTCTTTCAAGAATCCATGCGATCTGGTTGAGATGGGTCTGGAGGCACAGGCCCTGGACTTGTTGGACGCCGAGTACGCTCCAAGAACCTATTGGGAGGATGTTAGTGACAAGGATGAGTAAAATGCACGTATGTGATAAGGGGTGCTACGATTCAGAAAAGATGATGGTATGGATCTTCTACAGTGAGGTAACTGGTACATGGCAGATGGACGCAGGTGCTGACTTCCTCACCATCAAGTACTGCCCATTCTGCGGTCTTGAGCTGGCCAAGGGAGAGGAAGTGGAGTGGCCCATCATAGAACCAGATACAGAGGAACAGGGACATCACTACCACATGCCTCTGTCCAAAGATACATCCCAGATTCCATTTTGAGGAGGACAGTAATGAATGACATGCAAGACTTCGTGGCCAATATGAGACGCAAACTTGAGGGTAAGTGGCCGCATCCAGATGTAAAGGATTCCCTGTTATACACCTTCACTGAACTTGCTGAGGTGGCGGATGTCCTACTGCGCATTCTCAATCCTGACCATAAGCGCGCCCATCAGATGGTTGACCTGAGAGTGCGCCTGAGGGAGGAACTTGGTGACGTACAGCTCATGCTCTGTACCCTTGCCAACCACTTCGACATTGATCTGATTGAAGCTTGTGCTGATTGCTGCTGTGATAAACTAGCGAAGTATGGAGATAAGTAATGGCTTTAACTAGGGCACAACGCGCGCTCCAACTGGCTGGTCTAGCCAGGATGCGCGCACAAATCCGGCGACGAGATGTAGCATCGTATGTGGCTCAGGGAGTCTCAATTAACGATCCTGAGCTTCAAGCCCGACTGGCTGCGGCTAGATCCGAAGAGGAAGCTGCAGCCATCATAGCACGATACAGGAGGTAATGACATGAAGAAGCTCGCATTAGTGACACTGTTGGCCTTGCTATGCGTTATGATCGTCAATGCACAGGAACCTGATTTCAACCATTGGGTATTCGCACCTGCGGTCCAGAAGTCGCACGTCGAGCTGATACCCACTCCGACACCCACCTACCGGCCTCCTCCTACTCCTGGCCCAACGATGACTCCCACACCCAGCCTCATCAAGCCCACACCTACACCGGACCCTGGTAAAGTGTGGGTGGATAACGCGGATATTTACAACAGGTGGCTCAAGGCAGAGGTGCATAACGGACAGTCCAGATATATGCGATATGTGAGCTTCTCTGTAACACTATATGATGAGGGAGGCCAACCAATATATTTTGATACCGTATACATTGGGAACATTGAACCAGGAGGAAGCGTTTGTTTCAACCATTATCTATCCTTCTGGCCAGGGGAAGGAACCACACTTGAGTTTGGAGAGGTCAGCTATGCACCCTTCACCCCTTATGGTGATTTGGTTGACCTGGAGGTATCAGAACTGCATGGCAGTTTCTTCGACGGTGGTTACTACGATTATTACGTAATCACCGGAACCGTCACAAACAATGAATCTGTCACTGTTCAAAATGTGCGGCTTATGGGACTGGGTAAAAATGTAGAGGGACAGGTAGTTAGTTGTAATGAGTGGAGCAAACCAACAAGTCCAGACCTGCTCCCAGGTCAAACTTCTCCCTTCAGAATCTCATTCTCTTTTGAGCGTGGGGCGGTTGAGACTATAGAAACCTTTTGGGCTTGGATATACCCAGAGATAAGGCGGTATGACTAAAAGACAATGTTATACTACCCAGGTTCAATTCTAGGTTGTGAGTACAGGCAATTCAAGATGTATATGAAGGCAGTTCTTGCTACGGCATGGTTGATCTACACAGCCATAGACATGGTTGTCCTTCTATGTACGAAACAACGGCTGAGTTCTTTAATGCCATAAGGAGGCAATGATATGCTGTAGAAACAGAATGGCGTGGGTGGATGACGTAGGGCCACATATCGGGATCGAGACCTGACCACGCCACTGGAGGAATGAGATGGAATGGGAGACGTTAGCAATCAGTTTGGCCTCAGGACTTGCAGGGGCAGTGCTAGTCTGTATTGCCAATCTGGCAGTCCAAGACAGGAGGGACAAACGCCAGGCTCTCAAGGACTATTTCCGGCGCTGGACGAATACTGGAGGTAGTGACATTCAATTACTCAATGAGGTCTTCATATCATTCAGTCACTCACTGGCAGTCAGAAAGTGTTTTCAGGAACTCAGGAAGTCAGGTTGGGGAGGCGAGAACCGCAGGAAGGCACTCAAAGCTATGTGTAAGAGTGCAAAAGTCAGGTACGACGAGGTCTTGATGGGTTACGATGGACCTAAATTGTATAACGAGATGCGGAACCCCTGATGAGGAGGCATAATGTTTGCATCAATTAGACCTAAGGATGCGCTTGTTCTTATTGCCCTGCTTGTGACCATTCTATCGTTCATATGTATACTGCTGGGAGAAGGTGGATGAAGTTTCCGAAGATTGATGCAGACCTGTTCGACTCGATAGTGATGGTAGCATTCCCACTATTGATTATTGCGATTGCTCTGGCTTGCTGCCACATGGTGGAGGCATTGAGATGAAGGAGGTAAAACAATGTTTCAAGGGATTGACTATCTAATCACAAGAGGAATGTTAGTGGCCAGCGACACTCGGCGTAGCTTGACATGCGGTGGGTGTCTGATGCTAGGAGTGGTCTTATTCATCGGCTTGCTCATGGGAGCCTGCGTGATGGAGGCACTGAGATGAATTGGTATCAACGTAGAGTGTTGGCTGTACGATGTGTTGTAACCGGATTGGCCATTCTTACAACCATCGTCATTATGATTACAAGGAGGTAGTATAGTGAAAGTCGAAAGTCTGGATCGAGTACCATGTATGAGGATGCTGATCTATGGGGACAGTGGATCTGGTAAGACTACGCTCATGGGAACGGCCATGGAGTGTGAGGAGACGTTTCCACTCTTGGTTCTGGATGCACGTGGCCAGTCTATCAGTCTCCGCCGCTTTGACCCACAACCACTAGTGCTGACTATCGAGGACATGAAGGATTTCAATGTCATCTATGAGTTCTTCAGGGATGGCCAGGACATGGAGTGGCTGGCCCACCAGAGTGGTACACTCGCAAGCCTCGTGGCCCATTACCTGGAATCAGTTGGCGCCGACAAGTTTGGATCAGTGGGCATCGACTCCATTACTCACGTACAACGCATTGCGATGGGTGGCATCGTAGGCACTACTCCATTGCCAGGTGATATACCCCCGCAGACAAAGATCCAACAGTGGGGGCGTACACTGGCACAGGTAACCAATTTCACTGACCTGTTCTTCCAACTACCCATACCCGTCATCATGACTGCACTGGCCAGGAGGGACAACATTGAGGCTTTGGGCCTAGTCATGTTTGCGCCCTTCCTATGGGGCCAGTCACAGCTGGAGGTTCCCTCACATGCTGAGATTGTAGGCAGGCTGATGTGTACCTCAACCGTACCTGTCAAGGAGCAACGTATGGTGGAGCAAGCAGCCGCACAGGCCAGTAGGGACATACCCTTCAACATCCTATATCTTCAGGGTGGTCGTGACTACATAGCAAAATGGCAGGGCGTGATTGACCCGCCGCTGAGGATGGCAGTACCGACTGTTGATGATATGATGAAAGTCATTTGCTCCCAGTAGCAGGGAACTGGGAACAGTCGGACCAAAACCAAGCTACACAATCACAATAAGGAGGCATACAATGCCAGAGCTGGTCGTAGACTTCTCTGATGTTAAGACATTCGAGCCACTACCTATTGATTGGTACAATGTGGAAGTCTCGGATGCTCGCATCGGCAAGTCCCAGGCAGGAAACGCCAAGGTCACCCTGATACTCAAAGTGACTGACGGCGAGCATGAAGGTCGCAATCTCATTTGTGACCTGGTACTCGAAGGTGATGGACGCTGGAAGACAAAGCAGGCGTTCGAGGCGCTTCTGGGTGAGGCTGAGGGTCAAGTCAGCATTAGCACCGAGACGCTCGTCGGTACGGCCTGCACTGTCAGGGTCACTCAGCGAGTGTGGCGTGAAGAGGATGGGGGTGATGGTACGGTACGGAACAACATCTCCACCTTCCGCCCGCTACAGTTCGCGCAGTCCGAGCTTGAGGGCCTGTTCGCTGAGGGCGCCAAGGCAGCACCGGCCACTGAGCAGCTGGTCGAGAAGGTCACCGCAGAAGGTGGTGTTGAGGGACTCGCCAAGGCAGCCGCAAAGACGCCAGCCGCTCCCAAGAAGGGCCTGTTCCGGTAGACTATCCATAGGTTCAATGGGGAGGGGTGTCCCTGCCATCCCTCCCCCATCAAGGACATCGATGAATATATTCGACGTATGCTTCAAGTCTGAGACGGATGGGTACGTAGAATTGAGAGTTGGGGGAGTACATAAGCCGCACTGTAGGTGGATTCCTGTGTCGGAGATATCGGATAACATCCCACAGAAGGTACCTGAGGCATACTTTGGTCCAGCTGTGCGCAAGGAGCCAAATGCATTGGGCAAGGCCAACTATCTATGCTCCAACGTCTGTTGGATAGACCACGACAGTCTAATGCAGCCGCCGTCTGTAATGCCACCCACTGCGGTGGTATGGTCTGGACATGGATGGCATTACTATTGGAGGTTGAATCAGTCTTGCTCTAATGCTGGACATTTGGAGAATGTGAATAACAGACTGGCACAGTCAATGGGGTCGGATTCCTGCCACAATGCTGATCGCATCCTACGCATTCCTGGTACCATCAATGCCAAGGATGAGAAGAATCCTGTCTTATGTAAACTGTCTGAGATACATGTGAATCGAGTATATTCCCTTCGTAGTTTGTACGCAGCCACCAGGTTGGATGAGAAGACTACTCGGCGCATACTGACAGGTGACCAGCGAGGGTATCCGTCTCGCAGTGAGAGGGACATGAGCATTGTAAGGGCCTTACTGACTGCGGGCATGGAGGATGCTCATATCCATCTCATATTTGAATGCCATGAATGTGGAGACAAGTGTAGAGACCCGCGTACAGACCAGAGATACTTGGAGCATACCATAGAGAGCGCCCATAAAACGGCTAACCGCACAGGGCAAGCCAAGCGCGATGTGGAGGAAGATCAGGATGGATACTACGTCCACTCAGGGCGAGGAGGACGCCGTAGAGTATCCACCTTTGTGCTTACTCCAACTATGCTACTGGAACAGGGTGATGATAAGGAGGACGTGTTCCTGTGCGATGTCAGAGCCGCAGGCACAGAGCAGGTATGGAACGGACTGCCCTTGCCCATGCATGTATTCACTAACAGTAGAGCATTTACCAAGTGCATGAATAAGGGTCTGTGGACGTGGCTTGGTACAGATGCGGATGTACGAACCTTGCGTGAGTACCTAATGAATCAGCTCATTGCTGAGGGAACTCCCAGGGCCAGAGCAGTATCGGCCATTGGCAGGTATGACTTGGATGATCTCTCATACATGGTGACCAATGACTGTGTAATGTCCTCGGCAGGGAACGTATGGAAGGCATCGGATGGTCCTGTTGTCTATGTAGACCCTGGACGTGGGGGACCAGTCATGTCAATGACCAACTTTGAGACTGATGTGGGATTCCTGCAGCAGTTGGCACGGATGCTGCCCCAGCTCAATACCTCCGATGTTATCTGGCCACTCATTGGATGGTTCATGGCTGCGCCATTGAAGACTGAACTTGAGAAGTATGGATACAGGTTTCCCATCCTGAATGTCTTTGGTACTAGGGGCAGTGGTAAGACCACTCTGATCCTGAGGGTGTTCCACCCACTACTTGGCTACGCCGAGGAACGTAGCTATGACGCCAATACGACGAGGTTCGTTACTCTCGCACTACTTGGGAGTAGTAATGCCATTCCAGTCGCATTTAGCGAGTTCAGGATTGCAAGCACGACCAACTTCACTAGGTACATCCTACTCGCATATGATACTGGTCGCGACCCAAGGGGGCGTGCTGATCAGACTACTGTAGACTACCCACTCATGGCTCCATTCAGTGTTGACGGTGAGGACATGGTTGAAGATCCAGCCTCCATTGAACGAGTGCTTGCAGTCCGGCTAGTTCCGGCGACCATAGCTGAGGGATCAGTATCCTGGAACGCATTTAACACATTACAGGAATTGGGTGACCTCCGTGACTTTGCTGGTCCATACTACATGTACACTCTCAATATTGATGTTCCCCTGCTACTGGACAAGGCAGAGCAGGATGTCTGGGACGTGTTTGAGGACCAACTACCTGACCGGATACGGCGGAACCTGACTGTAGCATGGTTTGGGGTCTCATCATTCAGCCAGTTCATGGAGAGTAATGGAGTACCATGCGAGCCTATGGATGGCCCTACGGTACTCCAGTCTTCACTGGATAATGTCTATTCAGTGAAACTTGGAAGAGCACCCACTGAGGCGGACTTCTTTGTGGAATTGATATCCAATGCTGCAGCCAAGAATAGTAAGGCGTTTCCTTGGGAACTGGATGCTGGCATACTCTGGTTCCAGCTGGCACCTGCCTTTGAATTCTATGCCCACCAGAAGTCAATGCAGAGGAGACCCACCCTCTCCAGAAAGGCCATTAAGATACAGCTAATGGAGCTGATGGATGAATATACGGTAAGTCCCGAGACTAGGCTAATGCGCCGAGGGAAGGTATGGGCGTATGGAATTGATCTCAAGAGAGCGCATGAAGCTGGACTGGACTTGCCCATGACGTTCAAGCAGGGGAGGTTTGTAATTGATTAAGCTATGTCTCATGCCCAACTCATGTATAGGCCATAATGCACGTACGTTCCTGTCCAAGTCACAGTGGGACATGATCAGGAAATGGTGCTACAGACGTGCTAACTATCAGTGCGAATATTGTGGCCAATATGGAATACAAGTGGAGTGCCATGAGGAGTGGGACTTCATTATGGTACAGAAACACCGTATACAGAAACTGGTAGGACTAAAGTGCCTGTGCGGAATCTGCCATGATGTCACACACATGCGCCGTTCCCCGCTGAGGAGTTCGGGTGGTGATATTAAGCCACTCAGGGAGCATCTATGCGAGGTGAATAAGTGGAGTGAGGGGGTGGCCAGAGAGGTGCTTCGTCTGGCACTCCGTGAGTACCGGAAACGTAGTGAATGGCATTGGGAGTTGGATCTGATGTGGATGGTCGCTCACTTTGGCTTGCCAAACGTAGTGATCCGCCATCCCCCATATGAAGTGGAGGTGAACTTCGATGTTGAATGTGAATGAGATATTTCAGAGCATACAAGGTGAGGGCGTACATGCTGGTGTTCCTGCCGTATTCCTGAGATTACAGGGATGTAACCTACAGTGCCCATGGTGCGACACCAAAGGTGCCCTGGACCCAAAGGGCGGTACTCTTATGCAAGTAGAGGAGGCACTGGGGTGGATCAACATGTATGCTCCAAGTCTGGCAGTGGTTACAGGTGGAGAGCCACTACTGCAAATACCAGGATTGGGCATACTAATCAATGGTTTGGACCAGCATAAACATACGTGGGCCCTGGAGACCAATGGGACACTGGCTCCTCCCCCTGTGCGACTGTTTGATTGGATAACTGTTAGTCCCAAGCCCCCAGATTATCGCATACATCCAGCGTACCATCCCCCTGGTCCACATATTGATGAACTCAAGGTCATAGTGACTGGTGATGCTGAATTCCAATACCTGCAAAGCTATGTCTTCTGTTCGGGGAATGTGCTCCTGGAAGACACAATCATTTGTCTGCAGCCAGTTGATAATGACTTGGACATCGCAAGAAAGATCGTAGAGTTTCTCTGCGCTACTGATGAGCCGAAGTGGAGATTGAGTCTCCAACTACACAAAATACTGGAGGTCAAGTAACATGAAACACTGGACGTTGTACGTACGAAGAAAGTTTCCTGCCTCGCACGCCCTGCCCCACCACACAGGTAAGTGTAAGCGGATGCATGGACACACCTGGACGGTCGAGGTGGAGATACGCTACACCGGTGAGATACCATCAGAGGCCTGCGGAATGATCGAGGACTTTGGTGTGATCAAGGGAGTGGTAGATGAATTGGATCATACTACACTCAATGATTACATTTCCAATCCCACGGCAGAGAACATTGCTGAGTACCTGCTTGGACGCATTCGGGACCAGATGTACGGTTATCTGGCCGATGCCGGACTTTTGGTCCGAGTGTGGGAATCAGATGACACATATGTGGAGTTGTCGTGATGAAGACTGAGGTAGCAGGAAGAGACTGTCTCGCTATGGTACTGCAGACGTGGCTACATAACATGAGAGTACAGGTGCCCACGGGTCCACACAACAACACCCCCCAGCGTATTGTGGATATGTATAATGAGTTCTTCCTTGATCCAAACAAGCAGCCATTCTCCTTCACGATGTTTCCCAATGATGAGGGAATGGAAGACCTTGTGATTATCAAGGACATTACATTCTACAGTATGTGCGAGCATCACCTGATTCCGTTCTTTGGGACAGTACACGTTGGCTACCTGCCCCATGAACGAATTGTGGGCTTGTCCAAGATACCCAGGGTAGTGGATTGGTATGCCAGGAGACCACAACTACAGGAGCGGATGACGGCTCAGATTGCCGACTATCTCCGCAAAGAGTTGAGACCCAAGGGCGTGATAGTAGTAGTGGATGCGATCCACTTATGCGTGTGTATGAGGGGAATTAAGAACATTACAACCAATACGACCACGAGTGCGCTGCGTGGAGTGTTTCTGGTTAATCCCTCAGCCAGAAACGAATTCTTCAGACTGATTGGGAGGTAAATGAAATGAGAGTGTTTCCAGAAGAATATGAGGTCATATCCAAGCTAGTCGAGGAGTGGTACCAGGACATTGCTGCCTTCACCAAAGCCTGCAATACCATATTCAGCGAGAAGGGTGAGAGGTATGACAAGACATCACCCAGTTGGCATCGCCATACTTGGCCGTATGGGTATGCCGATGAATTACGAAAGAAAGTGGATAGGATCACTCAGCTGCTTGTTGACTACGATCCAGAGTCATCCGATGCCAATTGGGATGCCATCAACGAGGAGTTGGGAGATGTCCTCAACTACGCTCGAATGTTCGCAGCACTCAACATGATGTGGCAGAGGAGGATGGAATGATTACAAGATTCATTCCAGTAATGCCTGGTGCGGCCTATACAATCCTGCTTCCGAGGTGGGTAATGCTCCAGGCTCACCAGATTGCGGATGACAAGAATCTCCTCCATTGCCTAGCGCACAGGCAGGGGACCATACTCATGCTAGACAATGGAGTCATCGAAACGGGCAGCCCACAGACACATGTGCTCCTGGAAGTGGCCAAGAAGACCCAGCCGAACTATGTAGTCTGTCCTGACCTACTGCGCGATGGGCCTGGGACCAGGGAACTTCTATGCGTGCATGGGCCTATTCTGGAGAGGCATACAGATCAGATGATTATTGTCCCACAGAGCGAGTCTGTGAGTGGCTGGTGGGTAGAGGCAGAACACATGATCATGGTGGGCCATGAAGTGCTGAGTAAGCCATTCATCCTTGGAGTGCCTGGGATACTGGATGAGATGGAGCCGAATGGCAGGTGTAGGGCACTAATGCACCTACCGGACAATCTTCGCCCACCTATACACCTACTGGGTATTCGGACTACTATAACTGAGCTGCTTCTCTGCATACTACATGCTGGGCCCATTCTGAGTGTGGATTCAACACTACCTGTAGCACTGGCACTGGATGGGCACCTACTGGGCATGTCATCCAACAAGATTACAATGAAGAATGAGGACTGGGAATTGGATGGCGATATATGCTGGATGCTCATACAAAAGAACATTGAGCAGATGGGGAGGTATCTACGCCAATGGTCAAGACCCAATCAGTCAACTGCGACAAGTGTCCCTACAGAGACCGTAAGTTAGTACCTGGCGCCGGAGCACCACCTGGTCAAGCCGTAGTCGTAATGGTGGGTGAGTCCCCTGGCATGACTGAGATGCGAATGGGTGTTCCATTCATTGGCAAGTCGGGACACCTATTACGCAGTCTGCTTCGGGGCACTGGCTATGATACCCCGACTACCAGTGATCTACAAAAAGCATTGCGCCAGGGGGATCGGACAATCGTAGACTCTGGTAATGTCTACTACACTAATGCCGCCCTGTGCGTTCCTACGGCTGCTGATGCTGATACGTACAAGACGAGCAGCACAAAGAAGGAAGCCTGCGTACTGTGCCGTGACCGGCTGGTGGCTGAACTTGAGCCGTACCTTCAGAGGGACATCCCTGTCTGTGCCCTGGGTGGTGGTGCCTCACTGGCCCTGGTAGGAAATGAGGAGATTACCAAGATCAGAGGGCTGTGGCATTCGGATGATCGTGTATTGACTACCTGGCATCCAGCCTATGTCCTACGCCAGCCTACGCGGGTCAGTGAGTTAACATGGGACTTGCAGAAGCCATTGGCAGGTGGTCCAGCATATAGGGACTTTCCAGAGGTGGATGTTACCATTCTTGAAACAGACCAGCACATGCTACTCTTCACTGAGATGCTCTTGGCAATGGTAGAGCGAGGGGACATACTGGACAATACAGTCTCCTTCGACATTGAGTCTGCTAACATCAACTATCGTACAGATCCAATCATTTGTCTTCAGTTCTCCTGGGATGTGGATATTGGAGCAGTGGTATCTGAGGACATCATTCACTCTCCCATAACACGGGAGTGTTTACTGCGTCTATTTGCTCCATGGAGTGGGATCAAGTTTATGGGCCATAATGCGAAGTTCGATGTGAAGTTCTTGTACTACCAGCTGGGTGTCTGGAATGCCCGCTTTGAGTATGACTCACTGCTAGGTGACTACATTCTGGATGAGAATCGAATGCATGGCCTGAAGGAGCTACTGGCTGACCGATACAGCCTACCGGACTATGAGCAGGACTTGGTACAGATATACCTGCGTAGTAAGAATGATGACTACCGTAAAGTACCTCGGCCACAGCTGTACAAGTATGGTGCCCTGGATACGGCCTACACCCTCCGTCTCTGGAGAGATGTCAGAGCCGAGTTGGAGGAGCGGGGACTGTGGGAACAACCGTTCCTATATCCCATGATGGCCCTACAGCCCATGTGGGCTGAGATGGAACTTTACGGAATGCAGGTTGATAGGGATCGTATTACCGACTTGTCCAGGCAGCTACGTGACTTCACTTCCCAGGTACAGGCACAACTGGTGGACCTTGGTGAGGCGAGTGCGGACTTCAATCCCAACTCGTGGATACAGGTTGGGAAGGTGATGTATGACTACTTCCACATGCCACTACAGAAGATTCGGAAGCTCAATCCACGATCCACAGCCAAGCCTGTCCGTCAGGCCATAGAGCGCCACTATAGGGAACATGATCAGTTTGATTGTCCCGCAATGGAATGGCTACTATTACTGGGACAGTGGAGAAGCCTGGAGAAACTACGTAGTTCATATGTGGATAATCTGATACCGTCCATAGATCAGAAGCAGAGGGTCCATCCAGACATTTTGGCCTATGGTACAGAGACTGGACGTATATCAGTTCGGAATCCAGCACTGCAAACCATTCCACGAAAGGGTACAGGTAAGGCCCTGGGCAAGGAGTGGGGACGGGAGATCAAACTATGCTTCAATGTTCCAGATGAATGTAAGATGATTCAGGTAGACTATGGCCAGGCTGAACTGCGTACAGCGGCCTGGATGGCCCAGGATCCATTCTTATTGGAATGCTACAGGGAGGGCAAGGACATACATGGTGAGGTGTCCGAGGCATTCTTTCCAGGGTACTACGCCATGAAGCCCGAGGACAGAATGGCGACTGCCATTGGACCCAAGAGTAAGAGTGATATACGTAAGGAGATCAAAAAGTGCGTATTCGGTAGGATGTACTTGGGCACTGCGTACACTATTGCTGAGACTTTGAACTGTACCATGGGCCAGGCCAAGGAGTATCTTGCCATCTTGGACTCCAAGTTGGGTGGGCTGGTCAAGTTCGAGAATGCGCAGTGGGAGCTGATGCGCACTCAGGGATATGTGGAAACTCTCACCGGACGTAGGAGACGTGTACCACTGATTGTTCGAGAGAACCAGGATGATGCCCGCAAGGCGGCCTGTAATGCTCCTGTCCAGGGCATGGCGTCCGATCTGACTATAATGGCCACCTATGAGGCTTGGAAGTGGTTACATGCGGATTCCAAATTCAAGGACGTTCATATACTCATTACAGTCCACGACTCCATCATCCTAGAGGTGCCAGATGGACTAGTTGAGGTGGTAGCATTGAAGACACAGGAGATTATGGAACGGATTGGCGATGAGTGGATGCCTGGTATTCCATGGGTGGCAGACATGGAGGTTGGTAATAGTTGGGGGGAATTGGAAGCATGGTCATCGAAGAACTGATTCTCGAACGTGGTACTGCTTATTACGTTACGCATAAGCCGAGTGGACGTCTATACATACGCATTCGTATGTCCTGCTCTATCGCACAGGGCGATCTATTGTGTCATGCATTCGGGGGTACATACGACCGTGGGACTGGACTCTGGATTGCTGGTGCGAAGAGTGCTCTCTGGAGGATTGCGGACATGCTGATACGCCGTGGTTGTGGATATGAGTTGGCTGAGTTTGGAATGATGCTCCAGGCATACTGCAATCTACGTGGCCAGGCTAGTACGGCCTACGTAGATAGTCTGAATGGTGCTGGTGTCCTACCGTTGAAGCTCTCGGACTGTTCGCCGGAGTTGCAGCTCTGACTTTGACTTATACCAGTAGCCAACGGCCGTGCCAGTCAGCGCAGCCAAGAGGTTTGGTACTGCAGTAACTTCCTGACCACGTAGCAGTGGGACCATGTACCATGCACAGATGGTGACTAGTAGTATCAGCGTAATCAGTGACTGTACGATCACACTCTCCGCGAACAACTCCATCAATCTTTCTTTGGCATTCGTTGTGCCCATTTGTTGTACCTCCCTTTTCTGCTTTTTTTCCCTAAGTCCTGCCCTAACCTTGCTCTAACCTATGTTGTTAGGTGGTTCAAGTGGCTCTGCTGCTTGTCGTGAGGGCTTCCAAGATCATTGGGTACTGACCATAGTTCCACTGGTCATAGTTATGGCGGAAGAGACAAGCACCATCAATTCCCAATGTAGCGAAGTAGCTGTAGGCCTGACTGACCCACAGACCAGCGTCAGCCTCCCATCCCACTAATCCATCTCGTCTGATGTAATGATTGGTTTCAGTGACTACTATCTCCTTGGTGCGATGTTGGATGGGAATGATGGAGAGTTGAGTCTCAACCACCCGTAGATCATAGTACACTCCGGTTAGAGGAGCATCGGTGAATCTCTTCTCATGCCAAATCAATTGGGGATCGGGACCATGAGTGTAGCCATGGAGGGCGATTCCATCCAACTCGATGGATGCGAGAACCTCCTGCCAGACAACCCTCCAGTCTCCCCATCCTGCATTGAATGGGTCGATGGAACCGGGCCATACCTGTGCACCAGATGGCTTGTCTTGATAGATTCTCCGATAGAAGTCCCGATAGTAGGTAGGAGTGATTGGGCGCTCTCTTGGCCATTCCCTTGGGTTATTCATCTCATTGCAGATGATGAAGGCATGGGCACGAGGATTCCTAGCCATGGTGTCGAGACAGGCCCGCGCAAAGGCTTCAAGTTCACTGAATCCTGGCATCGTACCTGCACCATGATCATCTACTGCATAGCTGAAGCGAAGATTGACCAGACAACGGATTCCCGCATCAACCAGTGGATCCAGGTTAAGGTCTTGCCATGAGGTCCCCACGTAGACTGGCAGTAGGCACCAACCTTGGAGTTGGTTGGCTCTGAGCCAGTCTCCACCTGCTCGGTCATGGACACCCCGAAGTGGGAAGGTGGAGGGTGGAGGCTTGGGAGGCGGAGGCTCAGGCTTATCATCCACCAGAATGTTGTATAGTTCCTTGGGTGTGAAGGCTTCAATCACAATGAGTTCGATTCCAGGATACCACTCTTCGTAGAAAGCAGTTAAGTCGCCAGGCCATTGGTGGGGATTAACAGCGATCACCCGTCTTACATCCAGGTCACCAAGTCCTGCATCATCTGCGCTACTGCCAAAAGTGTAGCGTTTATTGTTCCATATGGCATCCACAATGGCACGTGCCCAAGAGGCATCAGCATCTGGTGGAAGCAGTACATAGGTACGCTCATACTGATTACGTGGGGAGCCACGTTCTGATTCAGTCATCTTGAACTGCTCCTTCAAGTTTCGCTTTGAGGCCAAGTGTCAAGTGAGACCTGGGCCAGTTTTGGTACTGCTTGGCCAAACGCTGTAAGAGCGTGAAGTCCGCATCCTCAAATGCCAGATCAAATTCACGATCCTGGTCGTCCCATTCAAATCGCTTCATCACTCCCATAGGGCCTTGCGTGGAAAATTCCTGCAGGCCAACCTCATCACTCTCCGATTCGTTGAGTTCAAGGACATCAACAAGCCGTAAATACTTTGCGATGTCCATAATGGTGCCCTCATTGGGAATACAGCGCACCAACTGAATCCGATCCCAGGTGGTCAGTTTCAAGTCCTTCATTTGTTTCTCCTTTATGGTGCTGATAGATTTCCAAGAGCATCTGCTACGACGTTACGAACACCTACACCAGCTAGGTTATTGATTTTTAGACCAGCACTAAGCTCCATGCGGTTGGCCCAAGCTCCGGCGACCCGTACCGTGAACCCGATTCTACCTGTCTCAATCCCAGCTCCTCGTACTATGTTAGCAACTGAGAGTCCAGCATATAGAATGGAAGCCGGTGTGTTATTCTGTAGGAAGAATTGCATCGAGGAGTTGTTTATTGAGTTATGGCTGGACACCAAACCCAATTGCACTTGGTTGGAGCCGGCTGATTCTGCTTTGATTACAGTACCAGCTACGGCCTCGTAGACATCGAGCGTTGCTGTAGGTAATCTTCCGATGCCCAGGTCTGCTCCCAATACCTGGAGGTTTCCAGCATCATCGAAGACCAGGCGTTCCAGTGCAGGGCCAATGCCAATAGAAGAAGCATCTCCCATCACGATATCACTGCCAGCTAACACGGTGAACGCATTAGCCATCCAACTGAAGTCCAGTGCACCAGCAATGTATAGATCAATCTGATCGTCTGCTGGTGATACAAGATAGGTATCATCGTCGGTGTTGTCAATAATGAATTTGTTGCCTTGCAGGTCCAAATCCGCAGCGGTGACTATGATCTGGTCTGGAGCGGGCGTTGAGTCAAATACAAACCTGCCCCCTCCGCTGATGCCTACAGCAGCATTGTCTATTAGGACTACATTCCCGTGAGAGTCAACAGTCAACACCGTGGCATCATTACTATCTCGAATGACAACCCCTGAATCACCTGCTGCATCACACAGCTTGATTATCAGTAATGAGTCACCTGCCATGACTCCGTCTTCGAGATACATTTCAATCGTATCGTCGTTGCCCCCACCAATGAATTGGAGTCTGGGGGAATCACCCACACCATCATCATAGATAACATTGTCTGCGTGGGTATGTACTCCCAACCAAAGTGGTGTCGTGTCTGCAATCCACGCAGGCACCGCATTAGAGACCAATGCTTGTCCTTCAGCAGTTGGAGCAGGCACAGCTCCTACTGGCGTCAACTTGGCAACGTTGCCAGCCTCATCCATGTAGTAGAGTTCGGTGTTACCTGATCCATCATCCTTGACGTATATCCTACCCTCATTGGCTGCGTTGGTTGGATCAGCAGTTTCAGGTAGCGTGATCACTCCATCTTGGTCTGCTACAGCAGTCCCAACCCCTAGCCGCACAGGGCGAATGTATGCACCACCGTCGCCAGATGCCGTATGCTCGTGGTCGACAGCCACTGCCTGGCTAACGGGGAACACTCTGTCATAGCCCGAAACAATGGCTGTAAAGACTAAACCATTCCTTTCGATGATGATCTTGGCAGCCAGTGTGGCGAACTCACTGACTGCTTCTGGCAAGTTGGATGGAACCGTAGCGGCCTCAGCATCTGCTAGCTTGAGCTTGCTAGTGCCATATACTACTTGAAGATCACCATCGTAATGGACAAACACCCAATGGACGCCGAAGGGCAGTGCGGCCGTTAAGGGCGCCAGTCCCACTCCGTAGTCATTATATTGAGTGTTATCAACTACTTGCTGATTTATTACATCCTGCCAAGCTCCATCATTATACCAGGCAGTGAACCTGTCTGCAGCCGTGGTGTTCCTTCCTGCAGTGATTATCAGGTTACCACCATGATAGAACCTACCAGCATCAGAAATCAAGTACCGTGAGTCAGCACCGATTGTGCCAGCAGTTATGTTCCCACCCCGGGCTCGTTCAAACCCACGAACCTCAACCAATCTCTGATGATGCCAGTAGTCATGGTTGAAGAGGTCTGTTCCCGATTGAGCAATATGTAGATCGTTACCGTCTCGCCAAACCCGGCCGAGTATGAACTCAGTTAGTCCATCAATGGTAGTCCGATCAATCGTTGACTGAATTGTAACAGCTTCTGTTGCTACGTTGTAGTCAACAAATACATAGTTCGCATCCTGATCAACTAGAGCCATTCCAGCCACAGCATCCCAGTTGAAGAACTTTGTCAGTCCCGTTTCTGATGCTACTACTTTTATAAAGCCCCTACCATTGGAAACATCCAACGTTCCATTGGCGGCAGCATTTGGCGTCATCAATCCATCTAGCTCAGAGAGTCTGCCTGCACTCTGAGTGGTGTTTATGTAGTCTTGTAGGTCATCAAAGGAGGCGACTGGAATCTCCTCCAGCTCTATACTTGTGCCTGCTAATGGTGCTCCCCCATCAGCCATTGAAGTGTGGTAGTGAGGAGCGGGAGTTACGCTGCCCCCAGATGAACCGATGATCTCTCGTACATCAAATAGCTCATCCCAACCGAGTGAGGTTGTACCATTCACCAGCGCCACTTGTACAATGGGAACGCATCCAGCTGGTGTGACTGCAAACATTAGGGATGGATCAACAGGAGGCATCAACCAGGGGAATACTGGACCATCGGTGTATTGTAATGTGTTTGTTGCTCCATCAATCGACACGAGGGTGTAACGTGCCATGCCTGGGCCTGCTGGTACGTGTCCTGCAAGGTTCGCTACTCCTCCTGGGAACCACCTGGATGTGGTGAGCCACGGGTAGAATCCCTCGTAGACATTCAACCGCATGGATTCTGGGCTTGTGGGATACGCCAGGAGTCGTACAAACTGCTGTGACTGTATCCATACGACATCATCACCACCGATGATATTTCGGAACTCATGCGCCTCATGGTGGTGAGGAACATAACGGTAAGCTCCAAGACCAGACGACATTCCACCCTCAAACACTTCGAGGACTTGTAATGTGTCTGGACGTACAGGATCATAGCCAACAACTACATGTAGGTTGTTACGATTGGGAACACGAGTGTTCAGCACCTCAACGATACCACGCCCTGCAGCGGCTGTACGTCCCCAACCACGGACATATACAGTCGTTGGCCCCTTTCCAGGAACTTCAACCACGCCCTCCCCATTACCCATTCGAGCAATGAATCGGTCTGGAATAGGCTCACGCGTCTCCAAGCCCGTATGATATCTTCGTCTCGCCCGAATCAACTCACCCCGTCTGCTCATCGACTCCAATCCTCGGTAGTCCAAACATCATACAATAGCCTGGAGCGCTGGAACCGTTCCGTCCCCCAACCCACTCAGGATCAGTATCACCGTCCCAGTCGAAGGCCATGTTATCATACCATTGACGTGATACATTACACCAGGTCCAGTTCCCAGTATCCGTTTCAATCTCCATCCGAATCACTAACCTGCGGTTCGTAGCCGCACCTGCTACATTACTTTGGGCCAGTCCAGTCCATAGCAGTACCTCTTCATCAGGTTGCCAAGTTGTTGGCGCACAGGCCACGGCACCACTGAACGCTCCAGGGATCCATTGGAACAGTCCAGTTCCTGCAGCCTCATCGTTACCTGCGTCCCCTATCTCACTCCAATTGGCTCCACCATCTGGAGAACGCATTCCAACATGCTCATTGTCTGCGTCTCGTTCCATCACAGTGATGACGTCTCCCGTACTGCCATACCAACCGTAGATGCCAGTCTTCCCACCACCATTGGCTAGACCCGCCACTTCACTGTACGCAGCCTCTGTCACGTCAGCCCAACTGTCTCCACTATCACCTGACTTTTGAATGGCAGCATTAGCAAGTGAATTCTGTATTGTAGCGTATAAATCTCCACTTGCGTATGGTCTGAATACATCCGCTCGTGATGAGACCCATATCGCATCCGCGAGTGTGTTGGTACCCATTACGAAGTTCGCTCCACCATCAACGGAACGGAACACAAACGCCCTCGGACCACCTGCAGCCTGCCAGTGGCCAC